>Ga0209402_10000018_pt1 | contig 217663 bp, 221 predicted proteins | sample ArcticOcean_MG_C_3_FD_187437 | JGI IMG/M metagenome (GOLD analysis project Ga0209402, IMG submission 187437) | Marine microbial communities from western Arctic Ocean - ArcticOcean_MG_CB8_126 (SPAdes) (version 2) | ecosystem: Environmental > Aquatic > Marine > Oceanic | place: Arctic Ocean...
AATCGGTTATCCAGGTGACGTTAGTGCTCTGCCAGATGATTTGAAAGAACGCGAACTTGCATCTAGGCAGCGACTGCCCTTGAGCGATATGGTATTCACAGATCGATGGGAGAATCCTTTAGAGTTATCTAGCAACAGTGATTAGGGCTCAAGGAGGACATAGATTTTGTCATATGTGAGGTTCAGTACAAAATCTCCTTCGCTTCAACTACTTCCTGTTTACATTCGGCACTGTGGAAATGACGATTATCTACTTTAGAACGATAGCGTACTATGTCAGATAAGCAATCAGGCAATGGTAACGTGTTTAGCGCTCTGGCATATGGTGACTTCCGTCTTTTTGCGTCATCATTGTTGCTCACGTCTATGGGAGTGCAACTACTCCAGACAGCCATGCTGTGGCAAGTGTACGAATTAACTGGCAGTGCGCTACTCCTTGGCCTTAGTGGCTTGGTGAGGGCAGTTCCGCACATTGTGCTATCTTTAGCTGGTGGTGTCATTGCTGACCGCCTGAACCGTGTGCGTCTTATTCAGGCTGGCCAAGTGGCGAACGCTGTCTTGGTATTGATACTGGGAGCATTGGCCATGGCAGGTGCTGTGGAGGTTTGGCACCTCTACTTAATTACATTCCTCAATAGTGCTTTTACCGCTGTAACACAGCCTGCCCGTACCGCGCTCATTCCAAGCTTGGTTCCACAGGCAAATCTGGTAAATGCTGTGGCGCTGAACGCGACGATCGGACAGTCGTCCCAGATAATAGGCCCTGCACTTGCAGGAGTGGCCATTGCTACTGTTGGCCTTGGCGCTGTCTATTTGTTCAACGGGTTATTGTACATGGCCTCAATGGTAGCAATTATCGGGGTAGTGTCGCCACCTGTATTGCGGAATACATCTGAGAGTCCTTGGACAAGCTTCAAGCAGGGCATGGTCTTTGTGCGCAGCAAGCCAGTGATTATTTCACTTCTGCTCCTGGACGTTGGAGCAACTGGTCTAGGTAGCTATCGCGCCTTATTGCCAATTTTCGCTGAGTCACTTGGGGTAGGGGCTGCTGGCTACGGTTTGCTCAGTGCTGCACCTGGAATTGGTAGCCTAATTGGGGCTGGAATTATGCTATCTTTGGGAGACATGAAATATAAGGGACTCTATACAATCTTTGGAGTCCTGGCATACTGCGGTGCGCTAGCACTATTGGGGCTTTCTCCGTGGTTTCCACTTACGCTTGTTGCTGCTGCACTGCTGGGCACTACCAATTCTGTTCAGATGATCCCGCGTAACACTGTGATTCTGGCAATTTCCCCTGACTCATTAAGAGGTAGAGTTGAGGCATTTCGCAGCATGCTGGCTGGAGGAGCCCCTCCTCTTGGTTACACGCTCAGCGGAAGCCTAGCGGCAGTACTTGGTGCACCATTGGCCATAGTCTGCGGTGCAGTTGCTTGTGCGGTGCTCGTTGCAGTAGTCGGTATCTCGCAATCTGCATTGAGAGATCAACATCTTGGATCAACTATGAAGTCCTAGCTTAGTTCAGCTTGCTATGCCATATTCTGGCACATTTAACTTTGTGGAACATTTGCAATATTGAATTGCTAATTAGGGTATCATTCCTTTAGTTTCGCTATAATATTTACTAGCATATGACATATGATTATATGATGAAAAAATCACAATCTAGACCGCAGGAAGCTGATTAATGATGATCTGGCTCAATCACCACTCATTTTTGGTATTGGTGGTGGCAGGCTTGGTGCTTGGCGTGTTCATAGCGTCAAGCATAGGACGACCGTGGCTTCGCGGCATTGTCTTCGGCTCTTTAGTTATCACTGTGTTGCTTGCCTACGTCTCATTATCTAGCGGGGAGAGTACTCATGTTACCGCATCAGAAGTTCTTATTACGTTAGGAGATGGCTCTCCAACATTCATAGAATTCTACTCTGATTATTGAGCTCTTTGCCTCGCTGCAAAGCCCATCGTAGATGGGCTCGAACTGGAACTGCTCGGCAAAGCATCGGTTGTTCGCCTGAATTTAGGCGAAAACATAGGAGCTGAGATGGCAAGGGCGCTTGGAGTTCACTCGACTCCCACGTTCATAATCACTGATGGCAATGGTCAAGAAACTTGGCGAAAATCAGGTTTTCCAGACAAGCTTGAGATTCTTAGAGTGATTAACAGTGTTGAGTAATTTTCTGATTTATACGGAAGACTAGGTATAATCATGCTAGGTGCAACTGAGTGCAAGCTGGCTTCAATAACTTGATTTATGTGGGTTTCCGGCAAGCTCACTCTTCCATATTCGCTACATTATGCCACTGCAAATGCCATGCGCAAAACAACAATTCAGGTTTACCTCATTAGCATGGATGGATTTTCGCTGGGTTACGCAGTAATGCGGCGCGGCCGATCAATACAATCAATACATCGGTGCCAATATCAGATCAGATTGAAGTTGCCACCTGAGTACGCAAGTGGATGACATGGTAGCCGTTCCTGCGAGTTGGTGAAATCTAATTTGGTGCCCTCAAGGGGATTCGAACCCCTGATCTCCACCTTGAAAGGGTGGCGTCCTAGGCCACTAGACGATGAGGGCATGCACGGTCATTGTATGGAGGTGACCTTCTATTCTAGGATACCCCTTATTATGGGTAAAGCGCCAGTTGCTCAAGTCCCTGGGTTTCCGGCAGGTCGAACATGATGTTCATGTTTTGTATGGCTTGGCCTGCCGCTCCCTTCACTAAGTTGTCCAAGCAGCTTATCACTATCAGGCGTTTGGTGCGCAGATCCACGATGGGGAATATAATGCACTTGTTGCTTCCAAGGGTGTGTTTTGTCATTGGCGAAGAGTCCACCACTTGCACAAACGGTTCATCTTTGTAGGCTCTCTTGTACAGGGCACGTATTTCTTCTATTCCAGAAAGGCCGGAGGCGATGGCTCCGTCCTTTAAAGTGGCATAACAGGAGCTCAGGATTCCACGTGTCATTGGGATTAGGTGAGGCAGGAATGTGATTCTTGGCTCAAAGCCTGTGCTAACGCGCCGTAGTTCTTGGGTGATCTCTGGTAGGTGGCGATGCCCGTCCACTGCGTAAGCTGAGACGTTTTCGTTTACCTCTGCAAAATGGGCTGTGAGGCTAAGGCCACGACCAGCTCCAGACACGCCGGTCTTGGCATCAACGATTATGTCGTCATGGATTAGTCCTTCACGTATGGCGGGGGCTAGGGCCAGGATTGCTCCTGTAGGGAAACAACCTGGATTGGCTATCAGCGCTGCCGACCGTATCTCGTTTCGGTTCATCTCAGGGAGGCCGTAAACTGACTTTTCCAGGAGTTGCGGTTTGGCGTGTGGTACGCCGTACCATTTTTCGTACTCAAATGCATCCTTTAGCCGAAAATCTGCGCTAACATCTATGGACCTGATGCCACTTTCCACATATGGAATCAGTGCCTCGGCGCTGGCTATCTGGGGAAGGGCAGAGAATAGCACATCTACGCTTTCGGTCACTTCGGCATCTATTGTTAGGTCAATGTCTGCCAGATGAGGAAAAGCTTCGCCAAGCCTCTGACCCACAGCGCTTCGGCCCGTGACTTGGGTGAGTTCCACCTCAGGGTGACGGTGCAGGAGTCTGGCCAGCTCTATTCCGAAATACCCGGTTACATTGATAATCGCAGCTTTCATTAGCCTATCCTCCCAGTTTATGCAAGCCACAAGTATAATGCCTAGCTGATTTCTGGGCAACATTCGAGGAAGGCGTGTAGTTCAATGCAAAAGTATCAGCCAGTTGCCTTTATATTTGGAAGGCGGAGGGGCAACCATTTTTGAGTACACACTCCTTACAGATAGGACGTCTTGCCTTGCACACCTGCCGTCCGTGAGTGATTATGTAAACGTGGAAGGCGAAGACTTGTTTTGGGTTAACAGTAGCTTCCAGAATATCGTGTGCTTGTTCAGCTGTGGTCTTGGCTCCGATGAATCCTAGGCGTTTGCTTACGCGGTAGATATGGGTGTCCACTGGCATGGCCGGCATTCCAAGTGCAAAACACAGAACTATGGCCGCGGTTTTTGGCCCAACGCCTGGCAGTGCTCGAAGCCACGATTTTGCTTCAGCCATTGGCATCTCACTTAAAAAAGATAGCTCAAGATTGCCGCGTTTATCTTGAATATCCTTTAGAACAGCCTTTATTCTGGGTGCTTTTACTTTGGATAGCCCACCGATCCATATGGCTTTGGTGATATCGTTTTGGTCGGCTAGGGCCACCTGATCCCATGCGCCACCGAAGGTATCACGAAGATTTTCAAAGGCACGCAGGGCGTTCAGGTCAGAGGTGTGTTGAGAGAGGATGGTGAACAGAAGCTCGGAGATGGCGTCGTACCTAGGTACCCACTTGGCCACACCTTGCTCCATCTCCAGCAGGCGAAATGTCTCCTGTGGGGTTATCTTATTCTTGTTGATGTAATTTACTGAGGTCATGGCTTTAGGAATGACCATTGGCGATGGCATGTGATTTATTGAGCAATTGCTTGGAGTTATTGAGAAAACTGTGGAGCGGGAGATGGGATTTGAACCCACGACAGCCGCCTTGGAAGGGCGGTGCTCTTCCGCTGAGCTACTCCCGCTAGTCAATGCTAACGGAGAACATTATAACAGGAGGGTACGCGGTAGTCGATGCGACCGTGAGATAGCAAAGGGATAGGCAAGACGTCTCCACGCTATTACAATGTCAATGAAATGTTGTATATAGATTCAAGGTACGCTAAAGAGATGGTGGCTCATGCCCTTGAGGATGACCCCAACGAGTGTTGTGGTATTCTTGCGGGCAAAGATGGGGAAACATTTAATCTCTATCGCATGATGAACGCGGAGGCAAGTCCATACCGCTATAGTATGGATGGTGCAGCGCTTTTGAAGGTGTACACTGAAATAGACGATAACGGATGGGAAATAGTTGCAATATACCACTCACACACCCACTCAGAAGCGTATCCATCTGATACAGATGTGCGGCTGGCTACTTGGCCCGAGTCCAGATACATACTTATATCTCTGCTTGATAAAGAGAATCCTTCCATAAGGGCTTTTTGCATCGAGGATGGTATAGTCTCAGAGGAAGACATAAGCATCGGTAGCTCATAGTGACGGCGGTACGCGATGACATTCGGTAATTCCATTTTCAGGAGAAAAATCCTTGAGTTTTCCAAACGCGTCTCTTTTTCCATATACTGCTGAGGTCAGTCCTCAGGGTAGCTTGATTCTTGGCGGATGCAATATCGTGGACCTCGTAGCGGAGTTCGGCACCCCCCTTTATGTCTTCGACGAAGTGACACTGCGCGGAAGATGCAGGGAGTTTGTTGGAGGCTTTCAGGAGCGCTATCCAGATAGCACCGTCATATATGCCTGCAAGGCATTTATAAATGTTGCCTTGGCCCAGATCTTCAAGGAGGAAGGCCTTGGTCTGGATGTGGTATCCGGCGGTGAACTGGCTGTGGCACAGAAAGTGGATTTTCCTCCTGAAAGAATCTATTTTCACGGCAACAACAAGAGCCATGAAGAACTTGAGATGGCTCTGGACTATGGCATAGGGCGTGTGGTTGTGGACAACTTCCATGAGATGGATATTCTCAATGAAATAGGATCTCGAAGAGGCGTTGTTCAGGACGTTCTCTTGCGTGTTTCTCCCGGAATAGACCCTCACACACACGTGTACACCACCACAGGCGTGTTGGACAGTAAATTCGGATTTCCAATCGAAACCGGGCAGGCTAAAGAAGCCGTTGAGATAGCCATGGAGGCAAAAAATATAAATTTGGTTGGTCTCCATTTTCATCTCGGATCGCCCATTTTCGAGTTGGAGCCGTACACTAGGGGTATGGAGGTTGTGCTGGACTTTGCCTCCAAGGTCGGCCTGCCTTTGCAAGAGATAAGTCCAGGCGGAGGGTTTGCTATTGCATACACTCGCGACCAGCAACCACCAGCAGTGGAAGAGTACGCAGATGCCATTGCATCTGCGTTGCATGGGGCGGACAGCCCTCACCTAGTAGTAGAGCCGGGTCGGGCCATAATTGGACGCGCTGGAGTTGCCATATACAGCGTAGGAGCGTCTAAGGATATACCTGGAGTCAGGAAATACGTCTCAGTGGACGGTGGGATGGGTGACAACATCAGGCCTGCACTATACCAGGCCGAATATGAGGCTGTAATAGCCAACAAGATGACAGATGAAGAGAACTGGGAAATGGTATCCGTTGCCGGTAAGTTCTGTGAGTCTGGGGACGTACTGTTGAGGGATGTACTGTTTCCCAGGCTTGAACCTGGAGACATTCTGGCTGTTCCAGCGGCTGGGGCGTATGCGCCATCAATGGCCAGCAACTACAATCTTGTGCCAAGGCCGGCTATAGTTATGGTAAAAGATGGGGAGGCTCGCATCATAAGGCGTCGTGAGACATATGAAGATCTGATGCGAAACGACCTATCCTGATTATTTGGCAATCTCATAAAGAGCATAGGGCTACCATACTTAATCCATGGAAAGTTTTTAAACAATGTGGAAAGTAGTGGGACATGAAGATGCCGTAGCTCTGTTATCCAAGAGCTTGCAGAAAGATATGCTTTCTCATGCATATCTCTTTGTAGGGCCTCACAAGGTTGGCAAGACAACTTTGGCCATTAACCTAGCCCAAGCCGTGAATTGCTTAGAAGTTCCGTCTGAACGGCCCTGTGGCGAATGTAAACAGTGTTATCGGATTGCCGTGGGCCAGCACCCTGATGTGCAGGTGATAGACATCATTGCAAATCAAGACGGATCAGCCATGAGAAGAGAGATAGGCATAGATCAGGTGAGAGAGGTACAGCACTCAGCCACCCTGAAGCCGTACGATGCAAGGTATCGGGTATTTATATTCCAGGAGGCTGCTTCCCTCAGCTCTGAGGCCTCAAACGCTCTACTGAAACTTTTGGAGGAGCCTCCGGAATCGGTGTTGTTATTGTTGCTTACGACTAATGGTGAGGCTATCTTTCCAACAATTATCTCGAGGTGTCAGTGGGTTCCTCTTAACAATCTTGCTATCGAATCCATAGCGCAGGAGTTGGAGCAATCTCTGGGCATTCCTGAGAAGGAAGCTAAAGATCTGGCGAGATTCTCCAAAGGAAGGATCGGATTGGCATTGGAAGCTGCTCGAGAACCTCAGATTGTAGAGGACTACGCCGCAGAGATGGCGCTCATGGCTTCCATTTTGGATGAAACTTTAGAGGAGCGGTTTGCTTACGCCGAAGTGGTTGCAGCACTGTATGTTAAGAACCACGATAAGGCCATTGATCAACTGAAAACAGCCATCAGTTGGTGGAGGGATTTGCTGGTGCTTAAGAATGGTGCGGGAGATATTATATCTAACACGTCGGCTATGAAAGCTTTGCAACATCATGCCAGTTGGATTAGCACTCCACAGGTGGTAGATGCTATAAAGAAGACTCGTGATACCATAGGCTACTTGGAATTCAATGTTAATCCGCGACTGGCACTAGAAGTCTTGATGCTCTCCCTTCCGCGAAGAGAAGAACAGGCAAGGGCTAAAGTCGGCAATTGAAGGTAAAGTAAATGTCAAAGTTGATAGGCATTCGTTTTTCGCAGGCAAATAAAGTGCACTATATTGATTCCGGAGACATTGACGTGAGTCTACATGACCAGGTGGTTGTGGAAACTGGAGTTGGATTGGAAACTGCAATGGTAGTTATAGACACTAAGCAGGTAGTGTACAGTGAAGTGCAGGGGCCATTCAAGACTATAGTTAGAAAAGCCACCCAGGAAGATATGAAGCAGGCATAGTCGGTGAAGAACAGGTGCTGTGCGCCGTTCTCGCTTTCACTAATAGCGTATCTTTGGTGACCTAAAGCTGCTTAATGCTGGAGCGTGGACATGACTGATATTTGTCCGTCCGTGGCATGAACTTGAGCCATACGTCCTGCATAGTCTTGTGGATGAATAGAGAATAAGGATTTACGTCTGGGAGGACGTATCTTCCCTTGGATATGCATCCCAGGCTTCCTGTTGTGGAGTGTCTTTCCCTACATCGAGCAGGACAAACGAGCGCCTCACCTAAAATTCAGCGGCTTATATTCTGGTTTAGTAGAAGAACAAACGCACTAATCATTTTGGAAACTAACCTAAGGAGCAGTACTATACTGGCTGTTTATCTGTGTCTCCAATACATCCAGTGCTATGTTAAAGTCGTCTGGAATAAAGCCAAGGGACTGACCTGGAAGTGTACCGCGAATATCAAGGAATATTGGGATCAGGCTGGATTCTATCATAGACTTATTTAGCTTTTCTTGTATTCCTGATCTCTCGATTAAGAACTCCACTGGCAGGTTGCTGATTACATTTTCTGGTGCCAAATCGAGCAACGATAGAGGTATGTCGCTGGAATATCTGGCCGTCACAGTGATTAGAGTAGTGGAGAGTACAATGCCCATAACCAGACCGAGTGTAAGGCTTCCCACGGTATCAACCCACCCGAGGAAGACCATCTTCATAAAGCCCTTGACTACTGCTTTGAGCACTTGGGCCACCACGAAGACGGCTAGCAGGATGATGCCATAGGCTATGATGGTAGCCATTGTGTCATTTGAGATGGAATCTGTTAGGAAATCAGCCACGTTATCGCTGAAGCGTCCTGCCAGAAGTACGCCCACAATCAGGCCGCCTGTGGTAAAAATGGCTCCGAAGAGACCAATTTTCCATCCGGCGAAAAACCCAATGCCCCACATAGCAACAATAACTATATCTAACCAGTTCATATTATTTCCTTGTTTAGACTAACCGCATATAGTCGTTTAACACAAGTATCAAGTACATTATACTTCTGACGTTGGGATAATGGTTGGTAGTGATGGAGATTATGCTACTACCAAAGAGTAGGCGCTTTCTGCGTACAAGCACACTTTACAGCTATGTAGAGGTGGCTTACAATATGACGTATCTGAGGGATAGCTGAACGCAGTTTGGCTCTCAGTTTTTTGCGTTTTGGAGGGTTTTGTGCCACAGAAAGGCAGTTATATCACAAAGGAAGGTCTTGTCAGGCTGGAAGTTGAACTCAATGAACTGCTCACTGTCAGTCGTCAGGAGATTGCAGATCGTATCCAGAAAGCTAACGAGATTGGAGGCACAGTCGACAACGCAGAGTACGACGAATCCAAAAACGCGCAGGCTTTTGTCGAAGGACGGATTCGCATGTTGGATATGATTACTAGTAATGCCATCGTGATTGATGTAGATATAGCCCATTCCGACATAGTGCAACTGGGTTGCCACGTTGTGCTTTTGAATCAGGCTGGAGATGAGGAGGAATACACTATAGTGGGCAGTACTGAAGCGGATCCCATGCATGGACGTATATCCAATGAGTCTCCGGTAGGCAATGCACTGCTTAACAAAAAGGTTGCGGACAATGTGCAGGTTAAAACACCTGCAGGAATGATCACTCTTACCATATCGAGTATAAGCTAGTCACTGAGTGGGGATACCACACCATCATGGTTAGAAAAGGCGGAGACCTGCTCCTCAGCAGGCGAGAGAAGTTTGAACGACTGAGGAGCAAAGGCATAGACCCATTTCCTAGCAGTTATCACCGCACCCATACCACAGGTGAGGCAGCAACGCTGTTTAGGTCCCAGGAGGCCAAAGAAGGGTCGCAGACCCGCACCGTCCAGGTGTCTCTGGCGGGGCGTATCATGGCATTGAGGGGCATGGGCAAGGCTACATTCCTGAATATTCAGGATGCTTCCGGTCAGATTCAGGTGCATCTGCGACGAGATATCCTTGGTCAGGAATATGAATTTGCTCGCGATCTTGACCTGGGAGATTTCCTGGGTGCTCAGGGGCCACTGTTTATGACACATACAGGTGAAATAACCCTGGAGGCCAGCAAGATCACCTTTCTGTCCAAGGCAATGCGTCCTCTTCCTGAGAAATGGCATGGCCTGTCGGACGTTGAGACGCGTCATAGACAGAGATACCTTGATCTTATTACAAACCCGGAAGCAAGGCGCAACTTTCAGGTGCGAAGCAGAATCATAGGGGCCATACGCCGTTTTCTTGATACTTCTGGGTTCATGGAAGTGGAGACGCCTGTGCTTGTGCCAGTTGCCGCGGGAGCTATGGCTCAACCCTTTGCCACTCATCATAACTCTCTGGATATGGATCTATATCTCCGTATTGCCACAGAGCTTTATTTAAAACGTCTCATAGTGGGAGGATTGGACAAGGTATACGAGATTGGTCGTGTATTCCGCAATGAAGGGATTGATCAAGACCACAATCCAGAGTTCACTCTCCTTGAGAGCTACGAAGCATATGCAGATTACAAAGATGTGATGGTCATGGTTGAACAAATGGTGTCTACTGTGGCACTGGAAGTATTGGGTACTACTCAGATCCAGTTTGGTGCAAACGTCATAGATTTCGCTCCTCCCTGGAGAAGGGTTTCCTTGAGGGAAGAGGTTAAGCGCTGCACCGGCATAGACTTCCAGGAATTTCAGGATGTAGCTGCACTTGAAGAGAAGATGCGATCCATCGGTATACACGTAGATGGACGGAGCAGTCGAGGAAGGCTAATAGACAAGCTGGTTACGGCTAGCGTGGAGCCACAGCTTATTCAGCCTACCTTTCTCATTGACTATCCTATTGAAATGTCCCCTCTGGCCAAGCAAAAGCCAGACGATCCTTCCATGGTGGAGCGGTTTGAGGGTTTTGCTGGAGGCATGGAGATAGCCAATGCCTTCAGCGAATTGAATGACCCTGATGAACAGCGTCAACGGTTTATGGATCAGGAAGACATGCGCAAGAATATGCAACTTGACGAGGATATGGATCGCTTGGATGAGGATTTTCTGTTGGCTATTGAGTACGGTATGCCGCCAACTGGCGGTCTTGGCATGGGTATTGACCGCCTGGCAATGCTCCTAACCGGTCAAGAATCAATTCGGGAGGTCATACTGTTTCCTCAGTTGAGGAAGCAGCAGTAGTCATGCTCAACATAGATCTCATAAGACAGAACCCGGACGCGGTAAGAGAGGCGCTTGAGAGAAAGGGTGAAGAAGCTCCGCTGGAAGTGATTCTGTCTTTGGACGTCCAGCGTCGTGCTTATCTCACGGAGTTGGAGAACCTTAGAGCCAATCGCAACCAGGTTAGCAAAGAACTGGGTCACATGGCTGAGCGGCCTGATAACCTGATAGAAGAGATGCGCCAGGCTGGAGATCGCATAAAGGCTTTGGAAGAGAATGTTAAGGAAGTAGAGGCCAGCCTGGATGCGGAATTGCTCAAACTCCCCAATCTGCCTCTTACAGACGTACCTCAAGGCGTAGACGAATCTGCCAACGTGATTGTTGAGACTTGGGGTGAGCCTCATGACTTCGGGTTTCCGCCCCTGCCTCATTGGGACCTAGGAGAACGACTTGGCATCATAGATTTATCTAGGGGTGTAAAGCTCTCAGGTTCCCGTTTCTTTATACTCAGTGGAGTAGGGGCCAGGCTTCAGCGTGCTCTCATATCTTGGATGATAGACCTGCACGTAGAGCAGCATGGGTACAGGGAAGTTTATGTGCCGTACATTGTGCGTAGGGAGACTATGTTTGGCAGCGGTAATCTTCCGAAATTTGAGGATAACCTGTACCACGACGACGAAGATGACCTGTGGCTCATTCCCACTGCTGAGGTGCCACTTACTGGGCTGCATAGAGATGAGATTTTGGAGCCTGACTCCCTACCAATCCACTATGTGGCACATACTCCGTCGTTTCGCCGTGAGAAGGCCGCCGCTGGCAAGGACACACGTGGCATCAAACGAGTACATCAGTTTGACAAGGTGGAATTGTATAAGCTGGTGGACCCAGAAACATCCTCGGAGGCATTGGATGAACTGCTAAACGATGCCCAGGATGTTTGCAGGCGTCTGGAGATTCCCTACAGAGTAGTTCAACTATGCGCTGGTGACATGGGTTTTCAATCGGCAAAGTCATTTGATCTAGAGATGTGGGCACCTGGCTGTCAGGAATGGCTGGAGGTAAGCACATGCTCCAACTGTACGGACTTTCAGGCAAGGCGGTCAAACATCCGCTTCAGGCCACAGGCAGGAGCTAAACCACAGTTCGTACACACTTTAAACGGTTCCGGATTAGCCCTTCCCAGAGTTCTCATAGCCATAATGGAGACATACCAGCAGGCCGATGGTTCCATTGTGGTGCCACAGGTGCTGCGGTCATACATGGGGCTAGAAGTGATAGGCCCATGATGACAACCAACAATATCTCTTGGGCTTCCTGCACATATATGTACATAGGGTTTACAATTAGAAAGGCGATTGCGCCTATACGAAAGGAACAAACTCATGAGCTATGACATAACAGTTATTATTGATGACCTTCCTGGCACATTGGCTCAGGTGGGCGAGACTCTGGGTAACGCAGGTATCAACATAGATGGATACTGTTCTTTCCCATCCGGAGGCAAGAGCTACCTACATGTATTGGTGGATGATATAGTGGGTGCTCGCAGCGCGTTACATGAGATTGGTCTTAAGATAATTCAGGAACGGGAAGTTCTGACTGTTGATATGGAGGACAGACCTGGCACACTTGGTACTGTGACGCGCCGCATAGCTGAGGCTGGAGTAAACATAGATATGGTCTACATGGGTACCAATTCTAGGCTTGTGGTGGGCGTTTACGACCTGGCAAAAGCCAGCGCAGCCTTATAAAAACAGAAGTAAATTAATTTACTTCTGTTTCTGAGGTTTATTTTGACCTTTCCCCCTTGTGATGGAATAGACCTATTTTAGAGGTGTCACATCCGGTTTGCCATGATATATGGTCATTTCCAGTACACTGACGATTACGTTTTTCTATATTGCTCTCCAGCAGAACACCGAGTGACGTTTCCAAAATAGCATAAGCGATTAAAAGTACATATATATACTATAGTGTGCTTATTATTATCAATATGCCTGAGCTACACGTGTGGAGATTTAGCCATTTACCTTGTGGGAACCACTTTGCGCTGTAATTCCGCTGTGGCCTCCGGACCGGCAGGAATACGTGTTGATTGGTTATTGTATGAAGTGTTTGGTGATAATAAAAGTGAGCGGGAGAAGATTCCTCCTCCCGCTCACTTCAGATTTAGTAAAGCAGCGATAGTTATACTGTGGTTGCTATTCCGATTCCAATCCAGCTTCCGTCTTTCCACGCTCTAGCGCCGTCTCTATTGCCTTAATGAGTAGGCGTGCTGAGGAGGCAGATAGTTCAACAGCTATTCTGGAATCTAGTCCCAACTCACTATTTACAAAGTCTATGTTAACCGCGTTCTCAAGTTGGGCGCTAAAGGGATGGTCATAGAACACGTTTACCTGTTTCAGGTCAAACCAGCCTTTGGAACCCTTGCCGCTGCCCATGATCTGTGCCTTCTCAACAATGTTTGTGCACATATCTGCGCTCCTTTTAATTATTGCGTGGATTAGGATAGATGCTTGCCAAGGAACTCAAAAGTCTTGTTCCACGCATCCATTGCCTGCTCCTGTTTGTACGCCGGGCGGTCATAATACCAGAATCCGTGGCCAGCCCCGTCGTACCTGTGGAACTCGTAATCTTTGCCGTGCTTCTTGAGTTCCTCTTCATGCTGGTTTACTTGGTCAGGTGGTGGGTTCTGGTCGTCGTTGCCGAATATGCCAAGTATTGGACAGGATAAGTCTTTGGTGTACTCAATTGGGGCAACCGGCTGGTTAGCGGAAATACGATCTGGGGCCATGATTACGTTTCCTCCCCAGCAGTCCACAAGTGCACTGAATCCCTGTGCGCGACAGGCTGCGAGGTAGGCGTGTCGACCACCTGAACAGTGTCCGATGATGCCCACTTTGCCATTGGAGTTAGGCATTGCTTTTAAGTAATCAAGGGAAGCCTGGCAGTCTCCTACTACGCTGTCATCTGCAACTCCGCCTTCACCACGCGCCTTTGCTGATACGTCAGCTGGTAAGCCATGACCAAACCGCTCAAACAGGTCGGGGCAGATTGCTATATATCCATGGTCGGCGAATCTGCGTGCGGTCTCTCGGTAGAATTCGTCCCATCCTGGCATATGGTGTGCGAGCACCATTCCTGGGTATGGGCCTGGTCCATTGGGTCGTACAACATATGCGTGGACATCGTCACCTTGGTATCCCTTGATGGTAACGAATTCTGCTGTCATCCCTTCATTTGAGTCGGTCTGTTGTTCGTTCCACATATTCGCTCCCTCTTTTATTAGATAAACTTATCGAACATCTAAGAATTGGATGAATTTATAGTACCATTAGGTTATCAGCATGCAATCCCCAAAGCTGAAGAATCGATAGTCCTGTCCTATGGCTTCATCATAGGCTCTCATCACTAACTTTCGTCCTGCATCCGGCGAAGTATCGCGCCCTGCAAATGCACTTACCATCATCAGCAGCGTGGAACGAGGTAGATGGAAGTTCGTGATGAGTCCGTCAACTAGCCTGAAGCGATGCCCAGGCAATATGAATATATCTGCCCAGCCAGAGATAGGCTTTAGGGTATCTTCGCTTTCGAGATGAGAAAGTAACGCCGCCTGTTCCAGAACCCTCACGCTGGTGGTGCCTACGCTTATTACGCGTCTGCCCTCAGCCCGAGCCAGGTTTATCTCTTTGACAGCAGCCTCTCCCAACTCGAAGTATTCTGTGTGGAGTTTGTGGTTTTCAGGTTCCTCAGATTTCACAGGTCTAAAGGTGTCAAGTCCTACATGAAGTGTAACGTGGGCGAAGCGTATGCCGTCTATGCCAAGATTTTTTAGCAATTCAGGGGTGAAATGTAGTCCGGCAGTTGGTGCGGCGGCACTGCCGTTGGCTCTAGCGTACACTGTTTGGTATCGCTCGCGATCGGCTAGTTGAGTGGTGATGTACGGCGGAAGCGGTATTTCCCCGACGCGCTGAATAACACCTTCGTCTGCCAGTCGTATCAGTCGTGTGCCCCAATTATCCTCAGTTACGATCTCACCTTCGACTCCATCCACCTCGAATCGAGCTCCTGCTCTAAGCCTACGTCCAGGCTTCACAAGGGCTTTCCACAGCCCTTCGCCAGCACGTTGTAATAGTAACAACTCGACTGTGCCGCCCGTGCCAATCCTATGTCCCTTGAGTCGTGCTGGAATGACACGGCTATCGTTGAGTACGAGTAGATCACCGGGCTTTAGGAAGTGTCCTATTTCGTAGAAACGGTGGTGGCCAAACTCACCCGTAGAAAGATCAACAGTCAAGAGGCGGGAGTGATCACGAGGTTCAATTGGGGTTTGAGCTATCAGATCCTTTGGCAGGGGATAATCGAAGTCGCTGGTACGCATGGCTCTAGCTGAGGAGTTGTTATGTGCGAGTGTCAGTGGAGTTCCTGGGCGACAATGATTTTGCTCTGTGCCGCCTTTAGGGTATTCATCATGAGCATTGCCACGGTCATTGGACCAACACCTCCAGGGACTGGAGTGATGGCAGTGGCTTTCTTGGATACCTCTTCGAAGTCTACATCTCCAACAAGGCGGTAGCCACGTTTCCTGGTATCGTCCGTAACCCTGTTCATGCCAACGTCTATGACAATCGTGTCTTCTCCGACCATGTCAGCGGTGATGGCGTTGGCCTTGCCAATGGCGACTATGAGGATGTCAGCGGAGCGTGTGAACGTGGCTAAGTCTTTTGTGCCGGTATGGCACACGGTGACGGTTGAGTTGGCCCACTCGGCTTTTTGCATCATCAGGATGGCCATGGGCTTGCCTACTATGTTGCTTCGTCCACAGACAACAACGTGTTTGCCGTCTGTTTTGTGGCCGGTGCGTTTGAGTAGTTCCTGTATGCCAGCTGGGGTTCCAGGTACGAAGGTTGGTTTACCTTCTACCAACCTGCCAAGGTTTAGTGGATGGAGACTGTCCGCATCCTTGTCGGGGTCTATGGAGAGTATGATGGCATGCTCGTCTATATGGGAAGGGAGGGGAAGCTGCACCAGGATGCCATGGAAGCGGTCGTCCCTGTTAGTGGCCTGGATACGCTCTATCAACTCATTCTGGGTAATGTCGGCTGGCAATTTGAAAGTTTCCGAGTAAATCCCAACTTCTTGGCAGGCGCGCCCCTTGTTCCGTACGTATATTGCGGAGGCGGGATCGTCGCCTATCAGGAACGCCGCAAGACCTGTGACAATGCCGTGCTGGGCCTGCAGTTTGCTAACGCCCTGGGCCACCTCGTCACGGATATCCTGGGCAATCTTGTTGCCGTCTATGATTTCTGCGCTCACCTAATATTCTCCTGCCATGTTGCGCGTCGTGATTTCTGAGATTGCTAGAAAATTTTAGCACAGGAAGGAAGCCATAACAACAGAGCTTTCTGCTGTTTCATCTAGGCTAATTGCACTGTAATTTTAAGCTTGCTCAACGTGGTGTGACACGCATGTTTTGTGCATTTTATCTATTCGTCGTTTTTTACTCCAGGGAGTCTGAAGCCTCCAATTGGAAGTCCTCTGCTGCCCCAGATAGAGCCAGCAGTGATCCCGACTATCTGTATCCCGACACCCAGGTTATCCAGCGGCGTATTCCAGAACAGTGAGAGGTAGATTATGCTTGTAGCCAACCATCCGATTATGAAACCGATACCAGCATATAATAATATACGCACTGAACTATATCTCCTCATAGTACTTTCCGATAGATTATGCCTGGGGGTAATTATACTATGAATTCGCAATTTCTTGAGAAATACATGCTAATGAGTCGCAAATGTAATTCTCAGGTGGACACAGCTTCGACCGTCAGAATATAATGAAAGCTCTCTAAATAATGACACGTTATGTAGCAATCTGAACATAATAATGGATGGTGTGCATGCTAACGGTGGGTGTAGATATTCTGGAACTGTGGCGGTTGAATGGCGTGCTGGAACGCTGGGGTTCCAGCTTCCTGAACCGTATATATACCATTGATGAACAAGCTTACTGTCGTGGTCGTATACCACAGTTGGCGGCTAGATTTGCTGCCAAAGAGGCTGTTATGAAGGCTCTTGGTACGGGGCTTCGTGGAGTGGGATGGAGGGATATCGAGGTGACTCGAAAGAGAGGGCAGGCTCCGCAGATAACGCTTCATAATAGAGCCAGTGCTCGTGCGGCCCGTATTGGCATGACTCAGGTGGCCATAAGTCTTTCGCACTCACGTGACTACGCGATAGCTTCCGTCGTGATGACTGTAGATGAAAATAGTAACCTCTGAACAGATGAGCCTGATAGAGGAGAGGTTCTCACATGAGAGTGTATCCATAGATACACTGATGGAGAGGGCAGGATTGGCCGTGGCGCAGAAGGCCTGGGAGTTCCTAGGCGATGTGAGCGGCGTGCCAATACTTGTATTAGTAGGTCCCGGGAACAATGGTTCTGATGGAATGGTGGCAGCACGTCATCTCGGTGATTGGGGCGCTGATGTGGTGATCTATTGCGCTCTTCCTAGAAAGGCAGACGACCAGAAATGCCAATTGATGCTCGACCACGGTATTGTTCTATTGAAGGCAGAAGATGATGTAGATTTTGCTCTGTTGACTGATTGCTTGACCAAAGTTCGACTAGTCATAGATTCCATCCTAGGCACTGGGCATTCTAGGCCCATAGATGGTATATTGGCGGAAATCCTCAACGTTCTGGCTAATCAGAGAGCCATCAGGCCAGAACTTGGTCTGATGGCTCTGGATATGCCTACCGGTCTCAATGCAAACACCGGTGCCTCGGACCCCCACTGTCCCACAGCAGACTTTACGGTATCCCTTGGGTATCCCAAAATGGGTTTGTTTGCATTCCCAGGAGCTGCACATGTTGGACGGTTGGACGTGGTGGATATTGGCATACCAGCATATTTGGCAGACGATGTTGCACAGGAGCTTATCACACCGCGCTGGATTATGGATGCGCTTCCCAAAAGGTCCATGAACTCCCATAAAGGCACATTTGGCAGGGTACTGGTTGTAGCGGGCTCGGCAAGGTATATAGGCGCAGCGTATTTAGCATGTGAGGCAGCCGCCCGCGTAGGTGCCGGCCTGGTTACTCTGGCGATACCAGAGAGCTTGCAACCAATGCTTGCCACTAAACTCACCGAGACAACTTATTTGCCATTGCCAGAAAAGGACGGGCTTCTGTCCATGGAGGCATCGGAAATAATATTGTCAGAAGCGGCCAAATACCAGGCCTTGCTTGTTGGTTGTGGCCTTGGCCAGGGACCAGACGTGATTCGACTGCTTCGGCAGACACTTCTTACATCCCGCTATCCTGGAACGCCTATTGTACTGGATGCTGATGCCCTGAATATTATGTCCACAATCCCGGAATGGTGGATGGGTATGAATTGTCAGGCTGTACTCACGCCTCACCCCGGCGAAATGTCTAGGCTCACAGGTATGACAACTGAGGAAATCAACGCCACTCGTCTGCAGACTACAAGGGTGTGCGCTGTTCAGTGGAACAAGTCGGTGGCATTGAAGGGAGCATACACAGTGGTAAGCTCGCCACAAGGATATGTGAGAGTAAGCCCCTTCGCAAATCCCGGCTTGGCTTCTGCTGGAACGGGAGACGTACTGGCTGGAGTCACAGCAGGGTTGTTGGCTCAGGGACTTTCCACATTCGATGCTGTATCCTGCGCAGTATACATTCACGGTGCAGCTGGGGAGCAAGTGAGGCTTGTAATGGGAGATACAGGGATGCTAGCTAGTGACCTGTTGCCACGGCTTCCAATAGTTATAAAGCAGGTAAAAGAGGGTGCTATCAGTTTTGATTAGCCTTCTGTTGATGAATAGAAGCATCTTACCTATAATGCCCTTGAGATTTTGTAATGTTATTGGCTATAGATATTGGTAATACCAATGTGACAATCGGAGTCTTCCGAGAGGAAGAGCTTGTGGCTACGTGGCGTCTGGCTACGGATGCACACAAGCTACCAGATGAGTATGGCCTTCTGATTCGAAGCCTGCTTCCACTCAAGGGAGTGGTCCCCCAGGATATCGATAGCATTGCCATATGCAGTGTTGTACCGCCTTTGACACAGGTATTTGAAGATTTGAGCAATACCTATTTCGGATTCCACCCTCTGGTAGTTGGGACCGGGACGCGGACTGGAGTACGGATACTGTATGAAAACCCCCGTGATGTTGGAGCCGACCGAGTGGTGGATGCTGCTGCTGCATTCAGCCTCTATGGTGGGCCAATCATCGTCGTGGACTTCGGCACAGCCACGGTCTTCGATGCTATCTCACAGGAAGGGGACTACCTTGGTGGAGCCATAGCATCTGGTATTATTCTTACCGCCGAGGCCTTGTATGAGCGCACCTCGCAGCTGCGGCGCGTGGAGTTGATACCTCCCAAAACGGCCATTGGCCGCAACACCGCGGCCGCCATCCAATCTGGCATTCTCTTCGGACATGTGGGCATGGTGGAGGCGATGGTGCGTCGCTTTAAAGAGGAAATTGGAGATTATACCAAAGTGGTTGCCACCGGTGGCATGGCGTCATTGATTCAGAAAGAAACCTCAATATTCGACGCTGTGAATATGGACCTCACTCTTATTGGTCTCCGTCTCATATATCAACTTAACGCAGATGCCAAGAAAGAGCATGGAGATGAAACACATGAATAGTCCTCTTTTTGGCAGCAAGATCATTTTGGGAGTCACTGGGAGTATTGCCTGTTACAAGGCCGCCGATCTGGCCAGCAAGCTCACGCAGGAAGGAGCGCATGTGGATGTGATTCTTACGCATGCATCTGTAAATTTCATTACTCCGCTCACATTCCGCAGTTTGACACATCGTCCCGTAACCACCGACCTTTTTGATGTGGAAGCGGAACAGGCTGTATCACACGTGGCTATGGCACAGAGCGCCGATATCATTGTGATAGCTCCAGCCACGGCTAACACCATAGCCAAGTTGGCTCATGGTTTGGCAGACGATGCTCTTACCACAACCGTTCTAGCTTCCTACGCTCCAATAGTTGTCGCTCCAGCAATGGATGGCTACATGTTTGATAACCCAGCCACACGGGAGAATCTGGAGAAACTGAAGCAGAGGGGTGTTACCATAATAGGGCCGGTCGAGGGACACCTGGCATCTGGGCTCAAAGGTATGGGGCGGTTGGTGGAAGTGCCGCAAATTGTGGATACCATAAGTGCGATTTTGGGTCGACATGGCGATATGATCGGGAAATCTGTCGTGGTCAGTGCTGGCGGCACACAGGAGCCGATAGATCCTGTGCGAATGATAACCAACCGATCATCAGGCAAGATGGGCTACGCAGTGGCAAGGGCGGCCCGCGACCGCGGTGCTCGAGTGACACTCGTTACTGCTCCGACCTCGCTTTCAGAACCTGCAGGCATGAACGTGCATCATGTGGCAACTGTGGCTGAGATGCGTGAGGTGGTTCTGGGCGCCTGTGTGGGTGCTGATGTACTAATAATGGCTGCTGCGGTAAGTGATTATCGTACGTCTGAGGTTTCCTTGCAAAAAATCAAGAAAGACGCGAGAAGCGAAGAACTGGTGCTTCGTCTGGCGAAGAACGACGATTTCTTCCTGGAAGTGCCAGAAGGTGTATTACGGGTGGGCTTTGCGGCCGAGAGCGAGGCTCTTCTGGACAACGCCCGTAAGAAACTCGTGGACAAAAAACTTGCGCTCATTGTTGCCAACGACATTACCGCTGAAGATAGTGGATTCAATGTGGACAACAACAAAGTTGCCATTTTGGACACGGACGGAGGTGTTGACGAGATGCCTCTGATGCCCAAGTACCAGGTTGGGCATCGTATATTGGACAGAGTTGTGGATCTTCTGCGCCCTCCATCTATTTCTTGACACTAGAGTATCTCGGCTTTAGTCTTGTATTGGGGCCTGTAGCTCAGTGGTAGAGCGGTCGGCTCATAACCGATTGGTCGCAGGTTCGATCCCTGCCGGGCCCACCATCACATACTTGTCTAGCTGTAAGCTTATTTCCTCTGCCCTCAAGAAAAAACGGATTTACTTGTTTAAATCAGGTGGTTGTTCCGAGTGAGTCTCTTCTTTACGACAACAACAATAAACCTGAAATGGATTCTTATTAAATCATCCTGTTTTCTGAGTGGATGGTGAATACGGTTTGCTTCGGCTACAATATATGGGGTTACTGAAGCTTGGAGAGGTATTAAAACTGGCTCGGACTCCGGGAGCAAATGAGAGTAAGGAGAAAATCCATGACAACACTTGAAGACAGGGGTATCATTCCCGTCACAGTTTGGTATGACTACATTTGACCATGGTGCTACATTGGACTGGCCAGGTTGGACCAGCTAGCACAGGAATATCCACTCGCAATCAACTATAAGAGCTTCTATCTCAGACCGGACATTCCTCCAGAGGGTAATGTGAGACCGCTTAGAGAAGGCGAAAAGATTGGAGGCTCACTCACCGGCCATATCGGCGATGCTGCAGATGAGGCTGGACTAACCATGAGACGTGCACCTCTTACCCCCAACACCCGTATGGCCTTCGAGGCCTCTGAGTTTGCCAAGGACAAAGGCCTCTTCGAGCAATTCCACAGGGTGTGCTACAGTGCTTTCTGGGAGGATGGGGTAGACTTGGGGCAGCTTTCAGTGCTGCAGCAGCTTGGGGAACAGGTAGGCTTAAATGCCAGTGAGATGAAGGACATTTTGGACACCGGCCGCTATACTTCGCAGGCCCAGGAACAGTATGATGAGGCACTTTCCATAGGAGTCAGCGGCATACCATCCTTCATAATAGGTCGCTACTTCTTCTCAGGCGCACAGCCCTATGAGCTTTTCAAGAAAGTGGCCGAAAACGTACTAAATGAAGAGATCGTCGAAGAGGGTTGATGGTGTTTTTTAGCATAGAGTGACTTTAAGCATGCGTATTGGGATACTCTTGCACTGCCTCCAAAGCATGGTGTATCGTATTGACACACTAAGAAAGGAGGTGATTTAAATTTTGTTATCAGATAAACGGACTTGTAGTGAGGTGTCTGTAGCGTAGACGGCACCGGACAAAAGTCGCTCTGTTTTCCGTTTACGGAATACCGACAGGCACTGAGCCCCGAAGTTCCTGGCTAAGTCCACCAGGACGGTCTTTGACCGAAACGCTTCGGGGTTCTCCATTTTTGCAATTCCTCTCTATAGCTCGACGATTTCTAATCGAAGTTTTTCAGGGTTTGGACAGTTGTGGCATCTAGGCGTTGGATCACAGCGACTATCAACTCAATGGTATTGTCAAAGTCTTGACGGCTGATTATCCCATAATGGCTGTGCAGATAGCGGGATGGGATAGCGATGTTGATGGTCGGTGCTCCGCTTCGTGATTTTTGTATCTCAGCCCCATCCTCGCCGTAGCCGTTCAGGACATCGAACTGTATTGGGATTTCCTTTTCTTTGGCCACATCAATAAAGAGATCTCGTAGCTTTAGATTGGGAAGCATTGAGGAGTCATGAAGGAAGATGGCTGGGCCTTTTCCGATACGTTCTTGGGATTCCTCCTGTAAGGCACCGGGATAGTCTCCTGCAACGCCAGCTTCAATGTTGATACCAATGTCCGGCTCCACTCTGTAACTGCTTGTATGGGCGCCTCTGAGTCCCACTTCCTCCTGCGTGGTGGCCACTGCATAAAGAGTATTTGGCGGCGGGGTGTTCTTGAGACGTCGCATTACCTCCACCATAACTGCAAGGCCAGCACGGTCGTCCCAGGCTTTGGCCATGTAGAGTGAACCTCCGCTGAGTGGGGTGAAATTGCTATCTGGTGCTATGGGGTCTCCTGGGCGTATTCCCAAACGTTTCTCGGCATCTTCTAGGCTGCTGGCGCCCACATCTATAAACATCTGGTCACGTTTGAAGACCTGGTTGCGCGCCTCTTGTGGCATCACATGTGGGGACTTGATGCCTGATACGCCTTGCACAGAACCATTTCGAGTAAGTATGATCCATCGCTGATTTATTAGGGCTTGATCCAGCCATCCTCCGAGTGGTTGGAACCGTACATAGCCTTCTGCAGTGACGAATTTAACCATTAGGCCGACTTCGTCCATATGGGCTGCCATCATTATTCGTGGTGGGCCGTCGTCCTTATCCAGCCTTGTTATCAGGGACCCCATGCCGTCCGTCTCCATGTGATGGCAAATGGGTGACAGCCATCGCTGCATTACTGTCCTCACGGGGTCTTCAAACCCTGAAGGTCCATAGGCGTTTGTCAGCTCCTCCATCAGAGACTCGATATTATCCATTACTCACTCCAGATGGTTGTTGTTAGTTATAAATACGATACGAGTAGCGTATCATATTTTGTGGGTTATAAAGCATATTACGGTTGGCATGATGGCTCCAGCCAAGTTATAATTCTATGCATACTTTTGTAATATGCCGTCGTAGATCTCAGGAGCGGTGCGGGAGAAAATATGGACCAAATATCTTTCGAAAAAATCACTCTGGCAAACGGCCTTGACGTGATTCTTCATCAGGACACCTCGTTACCAATGGTGGCGGTAAACGTCTGGTACCATGTGGGATCCAAAGACGAGAAACCAGGCAAGACAGGGTATGCACACCTCTTTGAGCACCTTATGTTTGAGGGATCCAAGAATCATAACAGCGGCTACTTTGAGCCACTGCAAGAAGTTGGAGCCAACCTTAATGGCTCCACGACCACAGACAGGACCAACTACTGGGAAAACCTGCCGTCAAACTATCTGGAACTAGCCCTCTGGCTTGAATCTGACAGAATGGGGTTTCTACTGGACGCCCTTGACCAACGGCGGTTCGATATCCAACGTGACGTTGTAAAGAATGAGCGGAGGCAGAGCTACGAGAACCGCCCCTACGGAGTGTCGTCAATCCACCTTCAGGAGGCCGTATATCCACTGCCGCACCCGTATAACTGGCCCACCATAGGATTCCATGAAGACCTTGATGCTGCCACTGTGGAAGATGCCAAAACTTTCTTTAAGAGATTTTACACACCTTCTAATGCCAGCTTGGCCATTGCTGGAGATTTTCAGCTTGAGAAAACCAGGGAAATGGTCGAGCGTTACTTTGGAGGTCTGCCTCCTGGCTCGGCTCTTCCACGTGCTGGGCGCACTGATTCTTCCCTTCAGGGCCGAGTGAGTTTTACTATGCACGACAGTGTGCTTCTTCCGCGATTGTCCCTGGTTTGGCCTACTGTGCCCCGCTTTCACCCTGACGAAGCACCTCTTTCAATACTGGCCAATATATTGGGCGGTGGCAAAAGCTCTCGGTTGTACCGTGTCTTGGTGTATGAGCGACGGATTGCACAGAGCCTATCTATTGGACATGGGTCATCGGAGATAGCAGGGGATTTTCAAGTGGACGTGACAGCCGCCCCGGGACATACTGCTGAGGAACTGGAAGAGGCGACCCTCATTGAGATACAACGGCTTCGTGATAACCTCCCGCTGCCTGAAGAGTTGGCAAGGACTAAGAACCGTATTGAATGGCAGCAAGTAAGACAGATGGCCAACATAGGAGGCTTTGGAGGAAGAGCCAATCGCCTCAACTCTTTCAACGTCTTTGCAAAAGATCCTGGATTGATGAACAGAGACTTTGAGCGGTATATGGCAGTTCATCTGGAAGACGTGAGCCGTGTGGCACGTGAATATCTTGCAGGACGCCAGGTACGTATGGTGGTGCTTCCAGAGCCTTCACTGAGTTTTTCCGCCGCCGCCGTTGACCGCACAATAGAACCATCACCAGCAACTCCTCGGCAATTTGAGCCTCCTGTTCCGCAGCGACACCGCTTGACTAATGGCCTTAACATGATGGTCGTTGAGAAGCGAGGACTTCCAGCGGTGGCATTTTGTCTGCTTATGTCTACGGGTGGAGTGGAAGATCCAGAGGGACTGCCAGGCTTGGCCACCTTTGCCATGTCCATGCTGCAGGAAGGAACATCAACACGCTCCAGTCAGCAAATTGCCTATGAGTTTGATTTTATGGGTAGTCAGCTTGCGGCTGTGAACGGTAGGGAGCGTACTGTGCTGGCTTCCGAGACACTGTCTCGTCATTTGCCCAAAGCTATCGAGCTGGTGGCGGACATTGTGCAGAACCCAACCTTTCCTGAGGAAGAAATAACCAGGATACGTAATGAGAGACTGACGTCTCTGCGTCGTATGCGTGACGACTCAACTGCTCTGGCTGGTCGTATATCGACTGGTCTCATTTACGGAATGGAGAGTTCTTATGGTCATCCACTAAGCGGCACAGAGGATGCCGTGGGGGCGTTCACACGGGAAGACCTGGTAGGTTTCTTCCTTGGAAACTACAGCCCTGAGAATACCACTCTTGTTGTGGTGGGAGATATCTCTCTGGAAGAGATAACCAAACTGGCAGAAGAGCATTTGGGAAACTGGAAGCCTCTAAGCAAACGATCTGATGTTGCAGGAACTATTGAGGATGGAACGAATAGCTCAAGGCCAGCAGCGACTACTATGTACCTGATGGACAAACCTGGGGCCGCCCAATCGGTGATTCGGATTGGTCTTGCCGGAGTGCATCGTAAACATGCGGATTACTCTGCACTGCTCGTACTGAACCACTTGTTTGGAGGACAGTTCACGGCACGTCTGAACCAGAATCTTCGACAGGACAAGGGCTACAGCTACGGTTATAACTCCTGGATTGAGTGGTACCGTGGATCGTCATTGATAATGGCTGGTGGTGGAGTTCAGACTGATGTGACAGTGGAGGCTGTAAAGGAAACTCTGAAGGAGTTCCATGAAATTGCGGGAAGCAGGCTTGTAACAGAGATTGAATTTGAGGCGGCCAAGGTGGCGTTGCTACGCCAGTTCCCATCATCATTTGAAAATTCCTGGCAAATAATGGAAGAGTTGCTTCCGTTGGTATATTTAGATCTTCCAGATGACTATTATCGTACCTTTCCTGCGGAAATCGAGGCGGTGTCACTTGAAGACGTAAGGCGTGTAGCCGAGGAGCGGATAGACAATGACCGTTTGATGCTACTGGTGGTTGGCGACATGAATGTGCTTGAATCTAGTCTGCGTGATATTGGTCTCCCCGTCTCGATTGTAGACCACGAGGGCCGTGAGATTTAATGGCAGTTATGTTTGAACAAGAGAATATGAGCCCAAACTCAACTGGTCCAGGAGTAGGCGGCTGGGAATCGACTCTATGGATATAAATCTTCCAATAGCCCTGGGGCTGTTCTCACTGGCTTCCGTGGCCATAGTGGCGTCAGCCGTTTACCTGACTACTGCCGCCGACATTATCGCAGTCAGAATGGGTCTGGGGCGTCTATGGGTTGGATCGTTGCTTCTGGCTGGCGCCACGTCCCTTCCGGAGCTGGCTACTGGTGTAGCTGCGGCCCTGTCTGGTTCCGCTGATTTGGCAGCGGGGAACGTGTTTGGAGCCAACACGCTCAACGTGAGCAAACTGACGGTAATGCTGGCCCTGCTGGGCGGGACGCAGGTCTTGCATAAACTGGCACCTCAGCAAGCATGGTTGGCCTTATCCGCCTTTGCTTTAACAGGCCTTGCTACCATATTTGCCGCATCGAAAGCCGACATCACATTGCTGGCAGTGAGCATACCTGGGGTGGTGATTCTTACAGCCTATGTGATTGTGTCGAGTGCTGTACGACGATTCAGCGCAGCCATAGAAGAAGAGCAGTCAGACGATGTAACTTCTCCACATTCCTTGCGGTGGGCCTGGATAGTGTTCACAGCCTGCGCTGCTATGATTCTCGTGTCTGGTCCCCTTTTGGCAATTACAGCCGACCGTATTGCCGATCTGACGGGTATTGCCTCAAGCTTTATAGGTGTGCTGGCCCTCGCATTCGTGACCTCCCTTCCGGAGCTGACAGCCGTCTTCACTGCACTGCGAATTGGATCTCCAGATCTGGCCGTAGCCACTATATACGGTACTAACGCCTTTAACATCGCGGCGCTGGGTGTAGCGGACCTGTTTTACCCTGGAGGCTCTCTCTTTGGGGATCTTGGCATGAGTAGCATCAGTGCAGGGTTGTTTGCCGTCTTGCTCACTGGCCTGGCTACGATCCAGCTTATGAAGTGGGGGCGACTACGGTTTCCCCTCACCGTCAGCGCACCGCTGTTTTTCAGTATTTATATTCTTGGGCTATTTGTTGTGTTCAAGCTGGCGTAATAGCATGGAACGATGAGGCATTAGTCACGGAGGTGCTGACTAAATGGGTAGAGATATGCCGATAATGCTTCCAATGCTAAATGTGACTGCCGCTGCCGTGCCGCCTGCAATGGCCATACGCAGGGCTCCCCATGTAACGCTTTTATTGTTCATCCATGCGAGTGCGCCACCCACAGTAAGCAGTGCGATTGCGCTTAAGAAGGCGGTTATCGGTATAGCGATGTCGGTTACTCCAAAGATGTAAGGGAGAATTGGGACAAGTGCGCCTGCGACAAAGGCGGTAAATGAACTGATGGAGGCCAACCAGGGAGAACCTAACCCTGACTGATTCAGTCCCAACTCTTCTATGATCAGGGTATCAAGTGCTACCTTCGGGTTTGACATAATCCGATTTGCTATGGTCTCCGCCTCTTCCTTGGAGAGTCCTTTTGAATGGTAGATTAATGCCAACTTCTTCTCTTCATCTTCAGGACACATTTCCAATTCGTTTTTCTTAAGAGCTATCTGGTGCTCGTATACGTCGCGCTGAGAGCGCATGGATATGTACTCACCAGCAGCCATGGAAAAGGCTCCAGATAGTAGTCCTGCAACCCCTGCCAGTAGTACGATGTTCGTATTGCTTGTTCCTCCAACCACCCCCATTACTAGGCTGAAGTTAGACACAAGCCCGTCGTTTACTCCAAGCACCGCAGCCCTCAGGCTACCGCTGGTGTCACTAAAATGACTTCTTTTGTTACGTATCGTCTCTGTATTGCCTAGTCTGTTGTTCAACTCTAATTGCCTCTTTGCAAGTGGCATATGTTAACCATCTTTGCGACTATATGTTAATGAAATGATTATTACATGGCAACTGCTAGGTATAACTGGAAATCACGTTCAAGCCCTTTGACCAATGGGAGTTTGGCTGTTCATTGCCTGAACGAGGTTGAGGAGGATGCTATCAAGTATTCTACGTACGATAAAGTCTAGAAATGGGCTGAGAAGGTTTCTGTTCCACTTGCCCATGCCACGTGAACCATTATTCCCATAGTAAGGGTATGCTGCCAAGCTTTGGTTTGAACTCGGCAGGGTTTGATTTTATTCCTGTCGTGGCATGATGCAGGTCTAGCCCTGCATCATGCCACCATCAGTTTGACGAAATCGTGCTTTGTTACTATCCCAATCAGTTGTTTGCCTCGCATAACTGGGATTCTGTTTATGTTTCTGCGGATCATTAGGTCTGCGATTTTGGCAATTGGGTCATCTTCATTGACGGTAATTACCGGATGGCTCATGACCTCGCTTATCTTTTTACTGCTTACGGCTCTGGCAACCTCTTGCAGAGTTTCCGGTTTGACCCAAGATCCCATCAGTGTGTACAGGTGGTCGGACATGGGCAAGAATTTGCGGTGAAATCCGAAGTCTGTGTGCGTCAGAATGCCGACTAGCTCTTCCTTGTCATCAAGCACTGGAAGGCAACTGATGCCACGTTCCAGCATAAGTTGAGCTGCATCTTCAACCGTTGAGTTTGCCGTGATTGTAATTGCAGGGCTGACCATTATATCGTTTACGTTCATTTGCTTGTCTCCATCTCAAATGCGCGAGCCGTGACGTCCTTAATATTAAGCCTCACTTTACTGTGGTGTGGCTTGTATTCTGACTAAGTACTCTGATGAAGGATCCTCATTTAACAATATTACATCTTTAACACTGTCTGTGTCTTCTATTCGTTATTGAATGGAGCGTTAAAGATAATATTTGACGATACTTTGGTGCGCCAGTACAATGCCTGCAATACTTAGATTTTTAAGAAATTGTAGGCACTGATCAGTGCATGATCGGCTTTATAAGAACTGAGGGGTCTAAAAGCATGCGAATCGGTGTAATTTCGGATACTCATACTCCAGGTGCAGCTAAAGAGCCTCCGGAGGAGGTGCTTCGCGCTTTTGAGGGAGTGGATCTTATTCTGCATGCGGGAGATATTTATATTCCTTCATGCCTAGATTGGCTGGAACAAATTTCCCCTGTGATTGCGGTTGAACTGGGCGCGCAGGCCCACTTTAGCGAAGACTCAAGAGTTGAAGAAAAACGTGTATTTGACCTGGAGGGTTATACCATAGGGATGGTACACGATCTTATAATACCTGGCATGGGTGGTGAGGTAATGGCTGGGTCTATCGACAGGGAATTTTCCGCCGATAAAAACATACCTGAAGCAGTGAAACATGTATTCGGCGCAGATGTAGATATTATTGTCTTTGGACACACTCATCACGCCATGGTCGAGAAGCATCAGGGAATTCTGTTTGTGAATCCAGGGAGTCCTTCTCTGCCTAGGCAGAGTCGGAGGCTTGGGCAGGTGGCCATCCTGGAGTTGTTGCAGGAGGGGCCTGAGGCTAAAATCGTGGACCTCTCAGAATTCAGTTAGTCAATGAATGGCATAGCCTGTATCTATATATAACATTGGAAATAGCGGTGCAATGGTATTTGGATAGGAGGTAAGAGAATGGCGCAAACAGAAACGAGAGTAGCAACTACGCCGAGAGCGTTAGAGGGCATCCGAGTCTTGGATTTCACATGGGTGAGAGCAGGTCCTTGGTGCAACAGATGGCTTGGAGCGTTGGGAGCAGAGGTCATAAAAGTTGAGTGGCCTCAGAGCCCAAACACACGTGGCATCGGAGGGCAGCCAGTGCCGGGGTTTGAACCTACTCTCAATACATCTGGGCATTTCAGCGATAACAATGCCAACAAGCTGAGTATAACTCTCAATACCAGGACAGAACGCGGGTTTGACCTTATCAAGCGCCTGGTGGCTGTTTCAGACATAGTAATTGAGAATTTTGCCTCAGGTGTATTGGAGAAGTGGGGGCTTGGCTACGAGGAAATGAAAAAACTCCGTCCTGATATTATCTATCTATCAATGTCAGGCTTTGGGCACACAGGACGGGACAAGGATTATCAGACAATGGGTCCCATTGCTCAAGCTCTATCAGGCCTGACATACACCTCAGGACTTCCGGGCCAGCCGCCTGCAGGCTGGGGATGGTCGTACATGGACGATACTGGTGGTTACTTTGGGGCTATTTATGCTCTTAGTGCCCTGTATTATCGTAATATGACTGGGCAGGGTCAGCATGTGGACCAGTCACAATGGATAACCGGAGTCCCTCTCAATGGGGCAGCGTTCCTTGATATGGAGGTCAACGGACGATCTACCATACGTGAGGGTTTTCCTTCTGGCAACCGAGCCCATTGGCCTGGCACGCCACTGGTGAACAACTATCGTGAACGAACGGTAGCGCCTCACAACGCCTACCGTACCAGTCCTGGTGGGTATAACGATTGGTGCACCATAGCTTGTTTCTCAGACGATGAGTGGCAGAGGCTGGTTGGGGTTATGGGTTCACCAAGTTGGTCTACTGACCAGAAGTTTGCGACTCTCAAAGGTCGCCTGGAGCATCAGGAAGAGCTTGACCAGGGCATAGAGACCTGGACTAAGACTCTGGGAAAGTACGAAATCATGGAACTGTGCCAGACGGCTGGAGTGCCTTCGATGCCAGTTCAGAGCAACGAGGACAGGGTTGAGAACGATCCACAGCTTAGAGATAGAAGAACGTATAGAGATATGGAGCATCCGGTTCTAGGCGTATTCCCATTGCAAAACGCTCCATTCACTATGTCGGAGACGCCTCCGTACAACCACCAGACAGGGCCTCTTGTATCTCAACACAACAAGTACGTCTTCGAAGGATTGTTGGGCATAAATCACGAGGAGTTGGTGGCAGGCTTTGAGGACGGGACATTCTGGCCAAAGGACTTTAGCAGGGATCCTTATCCGTACATACAAGAAATGATAGATGATGCGTCGCCAGTAGAGTGGAAAGGTCTCAAACCAGGGCCAAATCCTGCTCCTGCGCCTGTTATGGCACCTGGTGGAGGGGCTTTGGAGGGGCTGCGCGTCTTGGAACTCACCGATGAGAAGGGCCAATGGGCCGGCAAGCTCATGGGTGACATGGGGGCAGACGTAATCAAGATAGAACCGCCCGGAGGAGCGTCGTCCAGAACAATTGGGCCATTTTATCAGGACATGCCTAATAGGGAGAGAAGTCTGTACTTCTGGCACTATAATACATCCAAGCGTGGGGTCACCCTGGACATAGAAACAGAGGACGGGCGTCGACTGTTCCGTAAAATGGTAGAGAAAGCTGACGTAGTCCTTGAGACATTTAAGCCAGGATACATGGCCTCTCTTGGACTTGGCTACGAGGATTTGAAAAAAAATAACCCGCGGCTGATCATGTGCTCGTTGACTCCTTTCGGCCAGACCGGACCTTGGAAGGACTACCTGTCCAGCGACCTCTTGCATCTGGCAGCAGGCGGTTTTATGGCGTGCTGTGGCTATTCTGAGGAGGATGTGCCAGGTTCTGAACCTATTGCCCCTACAGGGGGTCAGGCGTGGCACACTGGGAGTCACTTTGCATGTATTGCCATAGAAGCTGCTTTGATGTACCGCTCAATGAGCGGTAAGGGACAGTATCTAGATGTATCTGTCCATGAGTCCTGCGCTCTGTCAACCGAGATGCATGTGAATACTTGGATATATGCTAAGAATACGGTTCAGCGCCAGACTGGTCGCCATTCTGCAGCCTTACCAAATCAACCTGCACAGCACATGTGTGGAGACGGAAAGTACGTTAATGTGGGTGCGCAGATAGTGACCAGAATAACCGGTGACCAGCTAAAGGTGTTGCGGGGCTGGTACGAGGAACTTGGGCTGCCAGTTGACCTCATTGATGAAAAGGAACGAGACCCTGAAGTCATCACTGATAATGAGCTATTTATGATGTTGCTTGGTAGTGGAACGCGTGACCAAATTTACCACGGTGGACAGAAACGTGGTTTCAATATGGGAGCTGTTCGTTCGCCTGATGAAGTGATGGATGACCCACATTTGGAAGACCGTGGGTTCTGGACTCCGGTAGAGCATTCGGAGATTGGTAAGACCTTCCGTTACCCAGGGCCAGCTGGTATCTTTAATGGCTCGCCTTGGAAAATCTCAAGGCGAGCACCTCTAATCGGTGAGCATAACGAAGAGGTTCTGTGTGGAGAATTGGGACTGTCCAAGGCTGACTTGGCTGTCTTGGCCGAGAGTGGTGTAGTGTAGCGTGGGTTCGGTGGTGTATGGCACTTTGATTTGTAGCTATACCTGTCTGTGATGCGAGTAAACCTCATCACAGACAGGTATAGCTGTTTCTGTTATCGGGTGAATTGCAGATTGCATACTCATCTGTATCAGAGGTATGTAATCTGTTTTGTGGCGTAGGTTTTCCTAACGATTGGGATGCTGTACGCGTGTGTTGCGCGTGAATCTATTACTATTAATGCGTGGTGCAAATGTTGATGGTTTTCCAGAACGGTTTTGGCGAGAGGTTTGTGCTCCACCTTCAGTTCGGAATATGGAGGTCTGCTTTCCGCCAGGCCAGGTTTGACGTGTGAACATAGAACCTAGTGTTCGTGCTATTTCCCTCCATTTGGAAACGTCATCCTCTGTGATGAACGTAATAGCTTCGCCATGGCGACCCATACGGCCAGTGCGACCCACCCTGTGAGTAAACAGTTGCCCTGAATCAGGGAGGTCGTAGTTGATTACTTGTTCAATTCCCTCTACATCTAGTCCACGTGCAGCGACGTTTGTAGCTACCAAGATAGGGAACTCACCTGTTCTGAACCCCTGCATCACGCGCTCGCGGGCCCCTTGGCTCAAATTTCCTTGCAGAGCTGCTGCTGGGTAGCCTAGGTCACTGAGTTGAGTTGCGAGCTTCTTCACACCGTGCTTGGTCCGTCCGAATATTAGGATAGAGCCTCCATCGCGCTGGTTCAGCAGAGTGCGGAGTGCACCTAGCTTATCGCTCTTGTCGATGTCATATATCAGGTGCTTGATTTCTGGGGGAGCGTTAATATGTGCATCTATTTGCACAGTCTTCGGGTTGTGCAGTTGCTGTCCTGCTGTCTTCACAACCCAATCTGGCATCGTTGCTGAAAATAAGGCCATCTGGCGCCTCGGGGGTGCCTTTGATAGGATCGCCTCTACATCGTGGGCGAATCCCTGGTCAAGCATCTCGTCAGCCTCATCCAGTACGAACATATGTAGAGCACGCAATGACAGATTCCCTTGGCGTAGATGGTCCAGTGTTCTCCCAGGCGTTCCAATGACAACTTGAGCGTTACCTGCTAAAGCCCTGCGTTCAGGCTCTGAGGATCGGCCGCCATAGAGCAAAGTCACCTTGAGCCGTCGCTGGACGGCCAGCAACTCCGTTACGCTTGCAACCTGGATTGCTAGTTCACGTGTTGGCACTAGTATAAGCACCTGGACATCGTGAATTGACGGATCGCATCTCTCTACGAGAGGTATGGCAAATGATAGTGTCTTACCTGAACCGGTTCTAGCTTGTCCGATTACGTCCCTGCCAGACAGGAGGACTGGGATCGTCTCTTTCTGGATTAGTGTCGGAGTGGTTATGCCCATGCCGGCCAGTGCCCTTTTCGTCGTATCCTGTAGTGTAATGTCTGGGAAAACGTCTGTAGTGTCGAGAGTATTAGCAATGATTTCTTCAGACGACTTCTTGGTCTCAGATATTGCTTTGTACGTTTCGGCAGAGTGAGTTCTCTGAAATCGTGAACGGAAGCAGTTCAGGCAATAGCCTGGTCTATCATGGCTGGGTTTGAATGGCAGAGTTGTATCAATACCACAAATGGCGCAGACTGCCGGGTAGGTCTCACGTTGGTCTCCATTGGAAATATGACTGGTAGCTGTTTTTGCGGCAGTCCTGGCCGCCCGTCGGTTGAACCAGCAGGCTTGGCATCGAGTTGGCTGGTTTGTGAATCCCCTCTTTACATGGTCTGCTTGTTGGCTAGCAGTAAAAGAGAATTCTTTGCCGCAGTCGCGGCAGATCAACATAAGATCAGATAACAATGTGGGCTGACTCCTTAAAATCGTAATCGCGGAACAGGTCGGTCAGCGCGGTGCAATGAGGGGACAAACGAGGATGTGAAGAGGAGATCCTTTACCGTGCCCATCCATGACGGTGAACTGCCGAGTATGCAACGTATGCCTAAGTATAGCATGAAATGTCTACTCAGCGGAAATGGTGTCTAATTCCCAATACGTTCAGGCGTAATTGACAGATTCTGATCGCGTACGTATGGTGCAGGTTCGTCGCCATTCCATGATGCAAAGATGGCACACTTACGTTAAATGTAGCTGTTTCACCACTCCATCTACAAGCGAACCAAATACATGCTCCCCCACCGCTTTTATGATGCGCTCTTCGTACCAATCATCATTTAGGTCATAGGGATAGTTTTTATATTCGACTGCAGGTTCTGCTTCGAACGCAACCATGTTTTCTTCTAGTGTCAATTCTTTCTTGGTTGTATCAACGCTTATTAATGTTCCTGATATGCCATCTTTCTTTACCAAACGGTTCTCCTTTAACTAACTCTGTTATCTCAGCACCAGCATCTCTATCTGCCATATACATCCTCTATTGTGGCAAGTCATATTATATATACATATGGTGTGTCACAAAAATCCAATGTGCAACGGCCTGTACGGGCAGTTCTAGGCTAGGTTATTCAGGCTTATGGAATGCTAGGCATACTCCAGCCAGTCCTCATCAAGGGAATATGTCGTGCCATTAATAGTTACGAGATAGAAATAGGCATCAACATCACCGATACTGCCAATATAGGCCTCTATCGTGCCTAATTCACCGATTAATTGTGGTCCCATGTATTCTGGCTCGCCATCTACGACCCAGACTAGGTCACCTTTTTGGAATTCAGGTTCATTCATAATTTTGTGCCTAAAGCAGTGGTGGGTGATGAGGGACTCGAACTTCCGATTTCTTGCGTGTAAATCTTACGCTCTGTTGTTCCCGCGTACAAGCCAGTGTCAGCAGGTGAGTCGGTATAGGTGAGAGTCAAGGTATATGGTTTTGGATCCCCGTGGGTAACTGAGGGTGAGCTAACAACAATTGTGTAGCATCGGGATGCGGATCCAGTTAAGTATTCTGTGAAAGCGGTCTGGTTTGATGCCAAGATGGTAGAGTAATAAGAATTGTACGATTCACAGGAATAGCTGTCTGTTCGATGCTTTAATGTGAAAATGATCTCGTTTCCAGATAAAGTAATATCTACATGTGCACCGTATGTGCCGGAGAAGATATAGGTATCGATATCATCTGGCATTTCTATTGAACCGGTGAGAGCCTGCCCTGAGATAATAGCCCCACCTCCAGTGTCATCGGGTGGGTCGGTATAGGTGAGGGTCAAGGTATATGGTTTTGGATCACCGTGGGTAATTGAGGGTGAGCTAATAATAATTGCGTAGCACTGGGATTCGTATCCAGGTAAGTATTCTGTGAAAGCTGTGAAAGCGGTCTGGTCTGACGCCACAGTGGTAGTGGGATAATAATTGGACGCATCACAGGATTCATAGCCGTCCTTTTGTTGCTTTAATGTAAAAAGAGTGCCGTTCCCAGATAAAGTAATATCTATATGTGCACCGTATGTGCCGGAGAAGATATAGGTATCGGTATCATCTGGCATTTCTATTGAACCGGTGAGAGCCTGTCCTGAGATAATAGTCCCACCTCCAGTGTCATCGGGTGGGTCGGCATAGGTGAAGGTCAAGGTATATGGTTTTGGATCCCCGTGTGTGACTGAAGGTGAACTAACAACAATTGTGTAGGTTTTCGTGCCTGATCTTGTCATATAATAGGATCCCGAGGTTGTTTCAGAGTTGGATCCTATCTTGAAGACAGTTCCATCTCCTTGAAGTTTGATTTGTGCTATGGCACCGTATGTGCCTGAGAATATATAGGTATCTGTATCACCGGGTATTTCTATTGAACCGGGTAGAGCTTGCCCTGAGACAATAGCTCCACCTCCAGTGTCGGTGAGTGAGTGAGTGTAGCTTTTGAGTTTAGGCAGTAGTTCACTGAGAGTCAGTGAACTTACTGCCCATGATTCACCTTCTGACTCCATTCTCTTTAAAACGATTAGCCCAATTATGTTACCGCGTTCAGAAAACACAGGGCCTCCATTGTTGCCAGGATTGACTGCTGCATCTAACTTAATATATTCAATTCCATTCTTGTCAGAAGATGTTGATGAAATCACCCCTTTTGTAAGCGTCGATGGTGCTCTGGGGTCCATTGGGTAACCAATAACTGTAATTTCTGAACCAACTACTGGTTCGGACGTCGATACTTTGGGGTAATTGTCGATAGATATCGGTAGACTTGGTTTAAGTAGTGCCATGTCGGCTAGGATGTCATAGCTGAGGACTGTTCCATACTGCTCGGCTTTCATAGACGGATGTTTAATCGTGATCTTGGAATGTCCCTCAACAACGTGGTTAGCAGTTAAGACATATTTGCCTTGATCAATTATGATGCCAGTGCCCCATCCGGTGGCTGTAGTTATTAAAGCAGTGGCATGGTTGAATTTTGAATACACCACTTCTGGGGGAATGTCTTTTGCACAACCCACCAACAGCATAAATGCCGTGGCTATCAGAAGTATGGGTATGGACTTCAGCTTCATCTTATCGCCCATTATAACCCGTTATGGGTATTCAGAGTCACGTTAAGGCCACACGTCATAGGATCAAGGGAGCTCTTATCCAGTACGTACCTATTGCCCCGGTACATGTCCAGCGTGTAGTTATCGGTGCGGCCTGTGCACTCGCGATTCATTGAATACCACGTTACCATAGGGGTAATGAAACGGCGGTGATATTCCTGCATGAATATCCACACATCCCTAGGTATCCTGTTTTTAGCCTGCGTGGCTTGTCTATGGTTTGTTATTGTCACATTTGGAGTAAATGGTAACATGTATCTATGAGAGATTTGTGTTTTTCTTGTCATTTCGGGAACCAAATTATTTCAGGAAAAGGTTCATCTTATCTCCAATGTCAGAAACATTTTGGAGACCAAAAGTATCCTAAATATCCTGTTCTCCCCGTGGCTGCCTGTTCAGGATATAAAGTGCCGACAGGCTTTGATGGGATGGATAAAGACCTTTGACTTATCAGAAGATGAACAACGCCGCCCACAGAAACCGTTTCTGTGTTACCACCAGTTATACCTAATTCCCAATGGGACCCCTAGGCGTCAGATTCCATTTTCTCCAGTATGCCGCTGCAGGCAAATGTAGTCAGTGGGACCGAGTTAACTGGGGTATTCTAGTTGGTAAAGAAATCTAGGATGTTACCAATGCCGCTACCGTCTAGACGATATAATTCGGTGTAGCCACATCCCGCACAAGCCACAGTGGCATATTTTTGGTTCTGTACGTTTAGGAAACGAGTGATGCCTGAGCCCGTACTTCGTAACTCTCCTGCCTTATATTCGGTTCCTTTGCACTTTATGCAGGAATATGATTGCTTCGCCATAAGTAACCTCCTAATCCCAGATGGGATTCCTAACGTTCTGCAACAATTATAAACTAATCAGGGGTGTGCTGCGATTCAGAAGTGCTTGGGGAAAGCGTGGGCTATGTCGATCACTGCTAACAGCTCAGATCGGACGCGAAAGGCACAGTTGCCAGAATCACTATCAACTCCATCTCGTGCGTGGGAGTTAATCCTCCAATTGTTGGCCAGTGCTACCAACCTGTGTTAGGGAAATATGAGAAAAAGCTGATTCCTTAGTGGCACCGTGCCAGTGCTTTTCTCCAGCAGGGATGTGTACAAGGTCTCCGACAGTCACCATATTTTCTCCATCCTCCGTAGCCACAATGCCAGTCCCAGACGTTACCAACAAAACCTGATCACTGCTGTGGGTATGGAACTTGTTTCTCACCCCGCGGCTGAAGTTTACATTGCTCATGTTGAAGTTAGGCCCCATATCCTCGGTGACCAAAGGTTGTCGTGTCACGGAACCCTCGGTGAACAGAGGGCTGTCAACTTCCTGGGACGGAACTTCGCTAATTGTTATGACCTGCATTTCTATAACCTCACAATCATTGCCAAGCCTGTGATCGGATAATTTAACGAGAGGGCTTATTTCGTGACTAAAACGGTGGTGGGCGATGAGGGACTCGAACCCCCGACTTCTTGCGTGTAAAGCAAGCGCTCTAACCAACTGAGCTAATCGCCCTTTGCTTGACGTGGCTAAATGTGGCAACGACTGGATTCGAACCAGTGACCTAGGCCTTATGAAGACCCCGCTCTGCCGCTGAGCTACGTTGCCATATGAGACCATGTGGCAGACAGATTTCTCAATCTGCAACGGTTATAGTTTATCAGTCTGGCGTGTAAATTTGAAGGGTCGACAATCTCTACTTATTCCGTAGAGTAGCACCAGTCTCTTTTTCAAGGGCAGCCATAATTTCCTTTAGTGCCTGGTTTACCTCTTCACCTACGAGGGTGCGATCCGGCAATTGAAATAGGACTCGGTAGGCCAGAGAGCGCATTCCGACAGATATGCCACTTCCTTCGTAGACATCGAAAAGTGTGGCGCGGGCTACAAGGGGGCTCTTTTCGATTATAATCTGTACACTAGCAGAGGTAACGTCTATGTTTAAGATGAGAGCTAGGTCGCGATAGGCACCTGGGTAGCGTGCAAGCGACTGGTATTGTGAAGTTCCTGAGGGTTGGGCTTGCAGCAAGGCTGCCAGGTCAATCTCAAAAAGGGCAACTGGAGCGGCATCTATCTGGAATCGCTCCAAGACTTGTGTATGTACCTCTCCAATTACTCCCAGTGTTGATCCTGAGGCGGTTATAGTAGCACACCGCCCTGGTAGGAACATTGGGCCATCTGTGGGCTCAAAGATGTATTGAATGTGAAGCTGGCTCAGGAAACTTTCAAGGATGCCCTTGGCATCGAAGAAGTCTAGGTTCCCTTCGTCTCCAAACCAATTTTCCGACCAACGAGGCCCCGTTACCACCCCCACTAGCATCTCTCTCTCAATTGGTAAGCTTGAGTGACGTTCTGAAGCCGTGCCATTTTGGCTGGCCATGTATGTCCGACCAACCTCGAATAGTTTGATGCCTTCTCGGACATTGTTTTGGTTGTACGCCAGCGTGGAAAGTATGCTGCTGCGAAGGTTGGTTCGCAGATACTCTTGTTCCTCGCTCATGGGGTTGGCCAGTTTAATGGGCTGTATGCCGTCGCCAATTGCTTGAGTTTTTTCCAGGTTAGCCAGGCTGGTGAGCGAGTAGGAAATTACCTCTTGCATGCCGCAAGCCACCATTATGTCCTTGACCTGTTCCCGCAATTCTCTATCTGGTTGGGGTTGAAATGCAGGTATGGGGGTAGAAAGGGTGGTGGTCGGCAGGCTGTTGTAGCCTATGATCCTGGCTACCTCCTCTATCAGGTCGTCTTCCTGGGCTATATCAACGCGCCAGTAAGGTACAGTGACGAGAATGGAGGAATCTTCTTGTTTACTGATGGAGAAACCAAGCGATGTTAGGATATCGTTTACTCGCTCCACAGGGACTTGGAGGCCGAGGACTTTTTCTAGCCTGGGTTGTGTGAGCCTGATAGCTGGTGTCTCTTTGGGCTGTGGATAGGCGTCCATCATGCCCTTGCACACCCTACCCCCCGCAAGTTGAAGGATTAGTTTGGTGGCGCGTTTCAGTGCTATGGCTGACAGCTCCGGCTGAATTCCCTTATCGAAGCGTGATGATGACTCACTTCGCAGTCTCAGTGCTTGTGAAGTGCGACGGGTGTTTATGGCATCGAAGGTTGCGGATTCCAGTAGTACCGTGGTCGTGTCCTCGGTTATCTCAGTGTTGAGTCCGCCCATGATGCCTGCCAAGGCCACCGAGCGCTCCGCATCGGCTATGACCAGCATTGGAGGATTGAGTTTCCGCTCCGCGTCATCCAGTGTTACGAAAACTTCCTGGTCGTGTGCTGGTCGGATTATTATTTTGCCGCCTATCAATGTGATGTAATCGAATGCGTGGAGGGGTTGACCGTACTCCAGCATCACGTAGTTGGTCACATCTACTACGTTGTTTATGGGGCGTTGACCTACTTTTAACAGCCTGTTCTGCATCCACAGTGGTGATGGTCCAACCTTGACTCCTTGAATTACGCTGGCGGTATACCGCTGGCATAGTTCTGAGTCGGCTATCTCCACGTTTATCATGTCCTTTATTGGGTCGCCCTCTTCGGCGTAGAAGTTGTCAGGCTCTCTGACTGTCTTGCCAGTGAGTGCAGCGACCTCCCTTGCTACACCAATCACAGAGAGGCAGTCAGAGCGGTTTGGAGTCACTTCTATGTCGAAGATTACGTCGCCCATGTACTCTACCAAAGGCTTGCCAATGGGCGCATCCTCAGGCAATACCAGGATGCCGGCGTGGTGGTCGCCAATGCCAAGCTCCCGTTCGGAGCATACCATTCCTGACGATACCACACCCCTTATAGTGGCGGCTTGCAGGGTCTCAGTTTCACCTGTGTGTGAGTCAACGAGGTTAGCTCCAACCTGTGCGAAGGCTATCCGCTGTCCTTGAGCGACGTTCGGAGCGCCGCAGACGACGGTTATTTCCTCATGTCCAAGGCTGACGGTTACTAGACGCAGTCGGTCGGCGTTGGGATGGGGTTCAATGCTGATAACGTGACCAACGTAGACGTTGCCCCATGTTCCGCCGATGTCATTTATTTCACCAACTTCGTTGCCGGCCATCGTTAGGTTATGGGCTAGTTCTGCTGAGGGCAGGTTTATATCTACGTACTCTCTAAGCCAAGATAAAGGAATTTTCATGTTTAAAACTGTCCTAGGAATCTGAGGTCGTTGCTATGAAACAGGCGAATATCCTCAATGCCGTACTTTAGCATGGCAATACGTTCCGCACCCATACCGAAGGCAAATCCAGTGTATTTTGAAGAATCGTAGCCAATTCCCTCAAGCACCTTAGTGTTAACCATGCCAGCACCCATTATCTCTATCCAGCCTGTACCCTTACATACGCGGCAATTTCTGCCTTCGCCGTTGCATGCAAAGCAATCGATCGCCATCTCCGCTCCTGGCTCCACAAACGGGAAGTAATCTACCCTGAATCGTACCTTGCGATCTGCCCCGAAGAGCAACCGTGCGAACTCGTACAGTGTACCCTTCAGGTCGGCGAATGTGATGCCTTCGTCCACCGCTAGTCCTTCAACTTGGTAGAATTGCGACTCGTGTGTGGCATCTGTGGCTTCGTATCGGTAGCACTTGCCGGGCACCAGCACTCGTATGGGAGGTTGCATGGTTTCCATAGTACGGATTTGCATGGGCGATGTGTGTGTGCGAAGGAGCATTGGCCGCTCTCCCTGTTCGTCTACGTGGTCTATCCAGAGTGTGTCCCACATGTCTCTGGCGGGGTGGTCTTTGGGTATGTTTAGCATTTCGAAGTTGTAGTGGTCGAATTCAACCTCGGGCCCTTCCAGTACTTGGAAACCCATCGACACGAAGGCTGCGCATATCTCTCTTAGTATCTGAGTTGAGGGATGGAGTCGTCCAAGTGATATTGGCTTGCCTGGCAGCGTGACGTCGATTCGTCCCTGTTCTGCCATGGCCTGAAGTGCAGCCACCTTTAGTGTCTCTTCAGTTTCGGCAAGGCCTTCCTCAAGAAGTGCCTTCACAATGTTGGCCGCTGCCCCAACGATGCGGCGTTCCTCTGGGTCCAGATTGGCCAGGCCACGCAGTACCTGAGTCAGTTCGCCTTTCCTGCCCATGTATGCCACGCGCCACTGTTCGACGGCCTCTTGTGACAAAGATGCCTTCAATTCATCAAGTGCCTTGACCTGTAGCTCTTCAAGATTTCTCAGGAGATTATTGGTAGTCATAAGATGAATTCCAGCCTTTCAGCGCTATCATTATATGTACCTCCTTTCTGAAGGGTCAAGGCGTAGTCTCTTGGGGAAAGCCATCTTGGTTATTATCTCTTTAAAGTACACAGCTAAAGTGATCCAATGGCATTGATGTCATTCTGTTGGAGCAAAATGACTGAATAAGTTAAAGTGCAATATTTAGCGTGTGCGAATGGCTCAGAAGGGTATATATAAGCTTAACCTTCTAAGTAAGATGTTTGCATAATTTTATTGGCAGGGCAAAAACCTAGCAAATCGCACAAGCAATGTCTTGGGGTTAGTTTTGCATATATGTTTTAATGAAAACTCTCCATAGTTAACAATTTAATAGATATAGTAGGGGTGCCCGAGAGGGCTTAAAAAGGAAACTGGTGAGAAGCCGGCGCTGTCCCGTAACTGTATGCTAGGAGGATGGCTTTCTAGCGAGCTAAGTCCACCGCCCTCACTGATGTTTCAATTGCCTTCGAGGAAAGGTACAGGCATGGATACCTATGTTGAGTTAACCCTGTCCCTTCTAGTGGCAGGTTTTTGTTACTCATGCAGTATCCTTCTTGTTGGGCAGTGTGGTTCGATTTGTTACTAGAAATACATGGGAGGTATGATATGAGTTACATTGCAGGAGCTTTGACTCGGGCGCGTCTCTTCGATGTGCCTAGACCCGGGGTGCTTGGTTCGGTATTGGTACGAGAGATGGTGCTTCCTCTTGCGTTCATTCTGGCTATCTTGGCTACCAACTATGCTCTGGCTAGTGCGCCCAACGTCAAATTTATAGACCTGCTGGTCTTTGCAGCCGGTTATACACTGGGATTTCGGCGTGGCATTACCGTAGCCCTTGGCGCTCGTTTGATATATGGGACCTTTAACCCTTGGGGTATAGCAGATCCTTTTCTTGTGGTCGCAATGATGATGTCGGAAATCGTATTCTCCTTGGCAGGCGCTTGGCTACGAAGTATGGTCTCTCCTCAGAGTATTCGGTTCATCCCTGGAAGTAAGAGCTTGCTGTTCGCTGCTGCGGCTGTAGCGTGTACTGTCACATACGATGCACTGACCAATGCCTACACGGGTGTTGTTTGGTCCCAGATGGCCGGAGGCACAGAGTACGGACGGTGGATCATGATAGCGCTTTTTAATCCAGGTGCCCTGCTTTTTTCGTCCGTGCATGTGGGTAGCAATGTCATCTTCTTCGGGCTTTTCGGGCCTGCCATAGTCAAGTTGGTCGAAAATGGAAAGTCGGTGTTTCGCTTGGGGTTATGAAACTTAGATGGTTTCTTCCAGTTGCACTTGTGCTGTTTGCCATTGGGTTGGTGCTCAATGCTGGATGCGAATCTGGAACCTCAACCGAGGCGCCCAACTCAACGACTGTATCCACAATCCATGTCACCGTCCTGATTCAACTCAGCGAGGACGATATGCGATGGTTTCGCGACGTGGAAATTCCCAATGGCACCAACGCCTATGAAATTGCCGAACGTGTAACAGAAGGCGATCTAGAGTCCACTTACTACACCGCGTTCTTCTCCCATTTCGTTGAGGCCATGCTTGGAGTAACAAACGAAGGTGCCAGCTACTGGCTTACTTTTTTGTGGAATGCAAATCAAGATCAATGGGAGCCTCTCCCTGTTGGTGCAGACCTGTTCTTTCTGGAAGAAGGCCACGTATTGGCGTGGGCATATAGGGATACCAGCGTAGGGTCGAATCAGCTTCCATCCGTGACGCCGTGAAATAAGCTTCTATCTGGTTACTAGAAATGCTTACTCTTTTCGGATCCGCTGCCGTATCAACCATGTTTTTATCGTACTGGATAGAATAGCAGTCCAAATGGTTTGTCCTGACTCGCTCCATAGGCAAAGATAACTATGATCAAGAATGTTCTGAATGATTATCCTATTACGGTAATATTAATATCAATAAATATCTCTATATTTGCTGTTCTTAATATTCTTGTCTGGAATGGAATTGAATTTTCTAGTCTAGTCCAGGATTATATTGGCTTTAATGAAAAAGCGTTTCACGGCGAGTACTGGCGATTTTTCACTAGTCTATTTGTGCATGTGGAATTTGAGCATATATTCGGTAATTCGTTAGGGCTTTTGGCTTTTGGGACTCTGGCTGAGAGATATTTCGGCAGGTGTACCCATATTCTTTTTTATCTTTCATCTGGACTACTAGCATCAATCTATAACATTGTTGGACATTGTGGAGTAGATATTCTTTTTGATGCTAATAACTGCAATAATCTGGGTAATAGTTTCGGAATCGGCTATGGTGCTAGTGGTTGTATTTTCGGGCTAGTTGGGATGCTTTTAGTATATTCATTATCCAATACGGAAAGATTGTTTTATTCAAGTATTATATCTAGATTCTTCTATGGAACTTCCATGTTGGTTTACATAGTAGGAACACTGATAATAGGCCATGGCCTATTTAGTAATGGCGTAGTGAGTGCTCTCTGGGGGTTCGGGTCGCCTAGTGTGGGTTTTATGGAGCACACGCATGGTGGAGGATTCATTACGGGCATACTGCTTAGTTTATTAATCATGGCATTGCGTTCAGTAAAAGTAAGACCAAATACTACAGCTTTCTAGTGTCCACCAGTTGGAGTGAACTATCTATGTCGCCTGTGTTGTGGTTACTGGATTTGAGGTGCATCCTGATATTATCGTTACCATTACAAATATGAATACCACTGAACTCATAGATGCGTTGACGTGATTTACGAGACGTTCTAAGATATTCTTTTCATGACATTGAACCAATTCTCGTTGCCTTGCCTGGCCCATGACTCAACAATATGAATCGCTATCAATGCAGGAGGAGTCCAACACGTTGAAACGAACCTCTCTCTTTCAGTCACACGTTTCCATTGGTGCACAGATGCTGCCGTTCGCTGGGTGGGAGATGCCAATCCAGTATTCGGGTATCTTGGCTGAAGCCAAGGCGGTGCGGTTTGCGGCCGGCATCTTCGATGTGTCTCACATGGGGCGCGTGGAAATAACAGGCAGAGATGCCGCCAAATTTATCGATCGCTTGGTGACAGGGGACGTGCTGAAGATGGTTGTTGGTCGCGCCAGATACACCATTATCTGCAACGAGGCAGGCGGTATCATAGATGACACCATTGTTTACAGACTGGATGAAGAGCGTTTTTTGATGGTCCCAAACGCTTCCAACGCTGACGAAGTCCTGGCCTGGCTCAATCACTGGAAAGATACATGGGGATCTCAAATAGAGCTTAATGTCATTACGGAAGAGACGGCCTTGATTGCACTGCAAGGCCCACTTGCAAAAGAGATTCTTCAGCCAATATGCTCCGTTGATATGTCAGATGTCAGGCCATTTCGCTGTGTGCAGGGTCAGATATCTGGGGTGACGGCTATTATATGCAGGACAGGGTATACGGGAGAGGATGGCTTTGAGATTGTCATCCCTTCGGAAAGCGCAGCATTAATATGGAAAAGTTTCATGGACGGAGGGGCCATCCCATGCGGCCTTGGTGCCAGGGATGTTTTGAGGTTAGAGGCTGGTCTTCTGCTCCACGGATCTGACATGGACTCGTCAGTGACGCCGCTGGAAGTGGGACTAGAACGGTACGTGAATTGGGGCCAGGGTGAATTCATGGGCCTGCCTGCTTTACAAGAGAGTAAGAGTATCGGGTTGTCAAAGGCGCTGGTTGGGTTTCGTCTTGTGGAAAGAGGCGTTCCGCGGCATGGATATCACATAGTTAACGAGCATGAGGCAATTGGGACCGTGACTAGCGGTACATATTCTCCAACCCTTGACATGGGTATAGGATTGGGCTATGTTTCCTTGGAGTTTTCCACTCTTGGCACCAGAATAGCAATAGACATTCGGGGCCGACTGGCAGAGGCAGAAGTTACGGCAATCCCTTTCTATTCTAGGAAGAGGTAATATGTATCCCCTCGACAGAAGATATTCTCGCGATCACGAATGGGCGAAGGATGAGAATGACGGCACATTTCTCATTGGTATAACCGATTATGCCCAGGAACACCTGGGGGATATCGTGTTCTTGGAACTTCCGCGTGTTGGAGCAAGTTTGAACCAGATGGAAAAGCTGGGTGAAGTGGAATCTGTGAAATCAGTGTCTGATATTTTCTCACCTATATCTGGAGAGATAGTGGAGGTAAATCAGATTGTGGTGGATAGCCCAGAAATTGTGAACGAAGACCCATACGACCAGGGTTGGCTCGTACGTGTCAACCCGTCGCAGCCAGCCGAGATTGATGATCTCATGACTGCAGCCGACTACGAATCTTTCCTCGAGTCCTTGGGTTAGCCGCAGATGCATCAGGCCCGCCTTTCTTCGCCATACGTTCCAAATACCGACATCGACCGTCAGGCCATGTTAAATGCCATCGGGGTCGAATCGATGGAAGCACTTTTTGCCGATATACCGGAGGGTTACGCTCGTCCGTATCTTGACCTTCCTGCTCCTCTTTCAGAGTTGGAACTGAGAAGAGAGCTTCAGGCGCTATCTGACCTCAACTTAACTCCAGGGAGGGTGCCGTGTTTCCTTGGCGGCGGAGCCTATCAACACTACATTCCTGCGGTGGTGGCCCACGTTATTAGCAGAGGCGAGTTGGCCACCGCGTATACCCCGTATCAGCCTGAAGTAAGCCAAGGTACGTTGCAGGCTATCTACGAGTTCCAGTCACTTGTGTGTCAGGTCATGGGTATGGAGGTAGCTAACTCAGGAATGTACGATGGTGCCACGGCGCTGGCAGAGGCGGCCCTAATGGCATGCCGGATCACTGGTAAGAGACGTATTGCCGTCCTAGATACTGTGTCACCCACGTATTTGTCTGTGATGAAGACATACACGGAACCGCAGGGCCTTGAGATTTACAATGTAAATTCTGCTTCTCTTCACGTAGAGGACGATAGTGCATGCGTTATAGTACAGCATCCAAATTCCTACGGTTACCTGGAAAAACTAGAAGTTCTTGGTAGGATGGCGCACGAAAGGAATGCCCTGCTGGTGGTCTCTACTGACGCAGTATTTTTGGGCATGTTCCGATCTCCTGGTGAGAGCGGAGCGGATATTGCCGTTGCAGAAGGACAACCGTTGGGAGTAGCTTTGAGCTATGGAGGCCCGTATGTTGGGCTCTTCACCTGCAAAACTGAGTTTTTGAGGCAGATGCCAGGTCGTATCGTCGGGAAGACGATTGATACTCATGGACGTGACGGCTACGTTCTTACCCTTCAAACTAGGGAGCAACACATTCGCCGTGAGCGGGCCACCTCCAACATCTGCACCAGTGAAGCCCTAATTGGCACGGCTGTAGTGGCCTATCTGGCATGCATGGGGAAAGTTGGACTGAGACATATCGCTGAACTGACGTATCATAAAGCCCACTACGCAGCGTCCATTATAAGCCAGATTCCAGGTTACTCCCTTCCTATTGACGGAACGTTCTTCCAGGAATTTGTGGTGCAATGTCCAATCACATCGGAAGAGGTGAACCGGAGTCTCTTGAAAGAGGGAATAATCGGAGGGGTGGATGTCAGTGACAGAATTCCGAATGGGCTGCTTCTATGTGTAACTGAGATGAACACCCGCCAAGAGATCGAGGATCTGGTAGAGACATTGACGAGAATTGCTCAGAGCTGTAAATGAGAGAAGATACAAGAAATATGGAGCGTAACCGACGCTTGTTGATGGAGCGAAGTGCTCCAGGAAGGATTGGGGTCGCTCTGCCCGCACTGGATGTGCCTTTACAGCCTCTTCCTTCAGAGGAACAGTTAAGGGACTACTTGGAACTTCCGGAGGTGAGCGAGGGTGAGGTTGTGAGGTACTTTACAAGCTTGAGTCAGATGAACTTCTCTGTGGATACCAATTTCTATCCGTTGGGTAGCTGCACCATGAAGTACAACCCAAAGATCAACGATGAGGTGGCTGGATTTCCGGGGTTCTCGCAGATTCACCCATTGCAGCCGGAAGAAACCGTCCAGGGAGCATTGAAACTCGCTTTTCAGCTTCAGGGGTTTATGTCCGAGATTGTTGGTATGGAAGCCACAAGTTTGGCTACTATGGCCGGTGCACAGGGAGAGTTGGCAGGCATGCTTATGATACGTGCTTATCACCGGTCACATGGAGATGAGTCCCGTAGGACAGTTCTAGTGCCAGATAGCGCCCACGGCACAAACCCGGCTTCTGCTGCCATGTGCGGCTTCCATGTTGTGAGCATACCATCCGACGCCAGAGGCAACATGGATGTAGATGCCCTCAGAGAGGCATGCGATTCTGAGACGGCTGGTCTTATGCTCACCTTACCAAATACCCTTGGACTCTTCGATACCAACATTCTGGAGATATGTCGCGTCGTGCATGAAGCGGGAGGGCTGGTATATGGTGATGGCGCAAACATGAATGCCATGCTGGGCCAGACAAAGCTGGGTGAACTGGGCTTCGACGTGTTGCACATTAACCTCCATAAAACTTTTAGCACTCCACACGGAGGAGGAGGCCCTGGTGCAGGGCCTGTGTCTGCCAATTCAATTCTAGCTCCGTTCTTAGCTTCACCAGTGATTGAGAAGGTGACAGCCAGCGATAGCGATGAAGAGGTTTACCGTCTAGCAGAGCCAGAGCAAAGCATTGGTAAGACAGCGGCATTCCACGGCAACTTTGGGATGCTGGTCAGGGCCTATACTTACATTCGTGGTCTCGGAGCCGAAGGATTGAGGGAGATAAGCGATAACGCCGTCATCAATGCTAACTATATACTCAATGCCCTGAAGGATTATTACCATCTCCCATACGACCGTTCATGTATGCATGAGGTGGTCTTTTCAGCGAAGACCCAGAAGGTGGTCGGAGTAAGTGCCCTTGATGTTGCTAAGCGTCTCATAGACTACGGCATTCATCCGCCTACCATGTATTTTCCTCTGATTGTTGAGGAAGCCTTGATGATAGAGCCAACGGAGACTGAGAGCAAGGAGACTCTGGACTACTTTATCCAGGTGATGAAAGACATTGCCATGGAGGCAAATGAAGATGCACAAGTGTTGAAAGATGCACCTCACTACACACCAAACAGTCGATTGGACGAAGCTAGAGCCGCTCGCAGGCCTGACCTTCGCTGGAAACCCTCAGAGGATTAATTACACAATGAAAGTGGTTTCTTCTGCAGAAAAAAGAACAGCTCGGTTTGTAGAACAGTTTGGCGACATGTTGCGTGATCGTCGGCTGATACTTGTAAGCAATAGAGGGCCTGTGGAATATCAACTTTCACCTGAGGATAACCTTCAGGCTCGTCATGGCAGTGGTGGAGTAGTAACTGCTCTCAGCACTCTGATAGATTACGTTGATTTCACTTGGGTTTCAAGTGCCATGGGAGAAGGGGATCGTCGTGTTGCAAAGCAAGCAGAGGATGGAAGGGTCAAGTCTCCTCTGACAGGGCAGAAACTCTATTTGAGGTACGTTGTCACACCAAGACGTGTGTACCACAAATTCTACAATATATTCTGTAACCCACTTCTCTGGTTTCTTCAGCATTATATGTGGAGTTCCACATATACTCCTAATGTGGACGAATCTGTATATGATGCCTGGGCGACGGGATATATCCCGGTCAATCGGTCATTTGCAGATGCAGTATTGGAAGAGGCCAAGCATAGCGTGTTACCTCCCTACGTCATGCTTCACGATTATCACCTCTATCTCGTTCCAGGAATGGTACGAGAGTCTTTGCCGGAAGCCATAATACAGCACTTTCTACATATTCCGTGGCCGGAAACAGTTTATTGGCAGATGATCCCGGCCTTTATGCGAACTGCCATCTGTGAAAGCCTCTGTGCTAGCGACATAATAGGATTTCAAACGTTACGGGACGTACGTAGTTTCCTGCATAGTTGCGAAATATTCATAGATGAGTGTACTGTTGATCATAAGAAATGTACGGTTACCTTGAATGGGCGGGAAACATCAGTCCGGTGCTATCCCATCTCCATAGATGTAGAAGAGGTGAAGGAGATTGCCAACTCTCCTAGGGCATTGGAATACGAGAAGAAGCTCAAACCTCTATTGGGTGAGAAAACTATTATTAGGGTGGATCGCGTGGAGCCCAACAAGAACATTCTCAGGGGTTTCAGAGCCTATCGTCTTTTTCTGGAACGGAACAAGGATTTCATTGGGAAGGTTAAATTCCTAGCATTTCTTGTCCCGTCGAGGACACACATAAGGCAGTACCAAAGATACCTTCAGGAAGTGGATGCCCTGGTTGCTGAGATCAATCAGGACTTCGGCACCGAGGACTGGCAACCCATAACAGTCTTTTACGAGAACAACTATATACAAGCTATGGCTGCAATGAAACTATACGACGTTCTTTTGGTCAACTCCGTAATAGATGGAATGAACCTGGTGGCTAAAGAGGGTCCAGTGGTCAACTCTCAGAGCGGCATAGTAGTCCTCTCGGAGACTGCCGGTGCATACGCTCAACTACATGAGGGTGTTTTGGCTGTGGCTGCTGCAGATGTGGAAGGCACAGCTCAGGCCCTCTACCAAGCCATAACAGCATCCTTAGAAGACAGAGAGAAGCGTGCCAACATGCTTGTTCAGAAGATAGAAAAAGAGGACATAATCTACTGGATGGAATCACAGATAGAGGATATGAAGTCCCTGGTCAGCTAGTGAGTCCTTCAGTATCGGTATCGCTCTCAAGAATAAGATCAGCATCTTTTTTCATGCTATAAGGGGCGTAATGGTCAAGAATACCCCTCCCCACCAGAGCCAGTCAACTGCAAATACCCTATGCCGTGAGACCGTGGAGCGTTTTAAACGCGTACACATCCAGTATATATCCAACACATAGAGATATCTCCTTAAGTCAGTATTCTACAACTAGCTTGCCACTTATCCATATTTCTAGGCCGTTGGTAGCTACGTAAATCGCTCAATCTATGCTAAGCATATTCTTGGTCTGGGTACCGTTCTGTTATGGACTGTCACATCAGAGCTTGAGGTCTCAGCTATCTATCATGTCACATTGTCTTAATAGATGCCCGGCCCATACCTTATGTTCATGCTCTGTGATACTCGATAGCGCGTTATATTGCAATGAGGTCAGTGCAGGTATTTTGAGTAATGACTAGTCGTAATCCTCGTCGTCGTCATCATCCTCGTCATCATCTTGTTGAGGTGAGGCTCCTGGTAAAGATAGCCTTGGTAATAACCCGTTGGACTGGTCATGTTTTGTCTTACGTGGAGGAAGTCCGTCTATGGCATCTCGTACCTGGATGGCGTCTTCCAGTTTCATGATCCTCATATCTACGACGATTCCTTGAATACCAACGTCCTGCAGAACGACCATTTCATTTCGGTTCAAAGTTTGTGCACGTACAAGAAGAATGGGTTTGGAAGTCAGGTCTCTTATGGAGCGGATCTGCATAAGGTCCTTCACTGACATTGGTAAGTTTTCTTCCAGTCCGGTAAGGAGTACAGCATCCACTGGTATCTCCTCAAGAGAGTGTCCAAGCTCCTCCGGGAACCCGACCGGTATGGTTATTAACTTACCCAAATTCTCTTCAGCAAGTACCTCCACATTGGTGTCTAGACTGGAGAATATGAAAAAATCTCCGCCTCCACCTTTGAGGGCATCAAGGGAGTCTTTTGTTAGAGTATCAGGCCACAACCCCCATGGGTAATCTCCCCACATGTCCTTTGCTGCCTTGAGTTCTGGTTTTCCCACCTTGCTCCCGACAACAATGTAGGAGTCCGCTTTTAGTTGAGCACTGGATATTGTTGGCTTTGTTCCGGATAGAGCTACGAGCACCAAAGAAGGAGCTTTATTGGCAGCACGGTTGACTCCGAAACCAATAGGTACCGGTGTAAACATGCCTACTTTTTCAAGGCGCTCAATCAGCTTGCTCATGAGTATCTCCTAAAGGGAATTAACCGCACAGACAAATCTAAGCCATCCCAAAGCGATGCCTTGAAATGGTCGTTGAATCTTGCAGGGGTGTGCCAGCTTAGTACAGGAAGTATCTGTGTTTCCTGGGAATTTAGTCTGAGGAGGGTAGTCTCTTCGCATCCTGAAGTGCCATCTCTTTGTCGCAACACAATGTGGGACCCTCACCAGCCTTGGTACATAGGGCTACGGTGCCACACGTATCACATTGATATCTTTTACCAAGTTCATTTGCCATGTCAAACCTCCGCCCTTTTCCCTAGGGCATCCGGGAATAAAGGTATCTACTTTTGCTGTACAGGCTCTCCGTGGCATGACATTTCTCCATTGCCTGCCGTGGTAACTATGAACTCAGAGCCGCAACTCTTGCAGAAATATCTCTTACCTGACTGGTTTGCCAACTCTATCCTCCATAATTATAACTTCAAGTGCATTATAGCTTTCGGATTAGCCTGGGTCAACTAGACAAGACAGCGTTTTAAGCATGAACATCGGTGTTTGTAGCAATGCCTTTGGAATTGAAAAGGCAGACATGTAAAGGATTGGTCTGATATGATGTTTACGTATGACATCATCTTCAGAAACTAAAGAGAGCCCTCATCAGCGCCTACCTCCATGGTTTAAGGTGACGATGCCTGGAGGGGCCAACTACATTGAGGTGCAGAACTTGCTGCAGCAGGGCGAGCTGCATACCGTTTGCGAAGAAGCTCATTGCCCCAACATTGGGGAATGCTGGGAAAACCGTAGTGCAACTTTCATGGTTCTGGGCGACATCTGTACGCGTGCATGTCGCTATTGCGCTGTGACCACAGGTAAACCACTGGCCGTCGATATTGAGGAACCTCAACGCTTGGCCCGTACGGTTGAACGTCTTGGTCTGCGTTATTGCGTTATAACTTCGGTAGATCGGGACGATCTTCCTGACGGAGGGGCCTTCATCATCGCACAGTGCATTAAGCAGATTCGTCAAAGGTTGCCTGAGTGCCAGGTAGAAGTGCTCATACCTGACTTTCAGGGTTCGAGGTCGGCTCTTAATACGGTTATGCGTGCCGTTCCTGATGTTCTCAACCATAATATAGAGACTGTTGAGCGGATCTTCCACTCGGTCCGTCCGAGGGGAGATTACAGGCAGTCCTTGGAGTTACTGGCTACGGCCAGGGAGATAGCACCAAATGCCGTGACCAAATCTGGGATGATGGTCGGTCTTAGCGAGGAATGGGATGAAATAGTCCGGACTATGAAGGACCTCCGCTCTGTTGATTGTGATCTCCTCACCATAGGCCAGTACTTGAGGCCGTCTAACAAGCATGTTCCAATATCTAGGTTTTACACTCCACAAGAATTTGAAGGCCTGCGAAAAGAAGGGGAACGTCTCGGTTTTCGCCACGTTGCATCCGGACCTCTTGTACGCAGTTCCTATCACGCAGAGGAGCAGTTCGTCACAGCCCGTCGCTCCTGACGACAGCCATAATTTTATGTCTTGGGCTGTTCCAGATATTCTTCTTCGTAACGCGATTGTAATTACTTTGGATCCTGCTATGCCGCGCGCTTCCTGGATAGCTATAGATCATGGCAAGATAGTCGATGTGGGTGTGGGCGAGCCTAGCATTGACGCAGGCGGTTTTACGAAAATCATCGATTGTCGTGGCGGTACGTTGATACCAGGCTTCAATGACGCTCACTGTCACGTGCTTGCAACTGTCGCTTCACTGTTGTCGGTGGATTGCAGTCCAGCGTCCGTATCCTCTATCGAAGACATTCAGCAGAAACTGCGTGAGCGTTCCCGTTATGCCCACATGGATACATGGATACGAGGGACTGGATACAATGAGTTTTACTTGAAGGAAAAGCGGCATCTAACACGCTGGGATCTTGACCAGGCGGTTACAGATCACCCCGTAAGACTTCTTCACCGATCAGGGCATGCGATGGTACTCAACAGCATGGCATTAGAGCTGGCGTCCATAGATGGAGGCACACAGGACCCTCCAAGCGGCGTGATAGAGCGGCAACAGGGCACAGGGGAACCCAATGGGCTTCTCCTAGAGATGAATGATTACCTTGATGGAGTGATACCGCCTTTGTCTCAGGCCGAAATGGATATTGGCGTCGGTCAATTCAATGAGAAATGCCTTGCCCTCGGAATCACTTCACTTCAAGATGCTACTCCTGGGAATAACATGGAACGTTGGAAGTTCTTTGACAGACTTAAGAAACGTGACTTGCTTATTCCGTCTGTGACATTCATGGCGGGAGTCAGCTACTTACCGCAGTTCCTAGAAGAAGGATTCACATTCGGTTATGGGGCGAAAGGGCTTCGACTTGGTGCGGTAAAAATAATGGTCACAATGACAGCAGGGTCGCTCAGTCCGTCTAGAGATGAATTGCACAGGCTTGTGAAAGAGACACACCTATGCGGCTTTCAGGTTGCCATTCACGCCGTGGAGGCAGAGGCAGTGGAGGAGGCCGCAGACGCCATTCATTTTGCTATTGGAGATAACGTATTTAACGAACTTCGACATCGTATCGAACACTGCTCCGAGTGCCCGACTCATATCATAGAGAAACTGGTGCACAACGGCATAATCGTGGCCACACAACCTGGATTCTTATACCACAACGGGGAACGCTATCTGGCCGATGTTCCTAGCGACAGGCTGCCTTGGCTATATCCAATAGGCTCTATGATGGCCAACGGGATACCGGTGGCCGCTGCCTCAGATGCCCCTGTTATTCCCATGAATCCACTTGTGGGGATATATGCCGCGGTAACTCGCAGGGCGGAATCTGGCGACACTGTGCTTCCAGGCGAATCTGTGAGTGTGGAGGATGCATTGCGTATGTATACATTGGGAAGTGCATACGCGTCATTTGAAGAACATGTTATTGGCTCCATTGCAAATGGCAAACGGGCAGACCTGGTGCTTTTGGACAGAGATCCAATGGCTGTTGGCGTAGAAGGAATTAAAGAGATCAATGTACTTATGACGATGGTGATGGGTAAAGTGGTATTTGAGAAGTAAGCGTATCGCAATGGTTATTATCTTTCAGTATTGAAGGGACTTATTTAAGAGGGTATGCTTCGCTGGTTCAGTGGTGGCTGTTGTATCAATAGGATGAAAGGAAATGGCAACGCTATGGAAAAGAATGAGTATGCGGAGATTCAATTGGTGCAAGAAGCGGTAGAAAACTGGGAGAGCATGGATGAAGTTGAGGAAATAGGGACGCGTGAAATATTTATTGGTGTCACAGAAGAGCGAGCGTTCCTCTCACGTATCATGTTTAGGGATATGGATAGGCCTGTTTATATCGAGGTGCGCCTGCTAAGGGAAGAAGCAGAGGAGCAAGAAGGTGAAATGGAGTTTATGTTTGAGAACGGGCAGCCAGTAATTTGGCAATAACTTTTGATGCTTTTGTGCGTTGGTGAAATGATTGGTTCTAGCAGTAATTAGTAACGCCGCTCCATGACGTATGAGGCCAGGGTCGTCAGTGAGTGTTTGTAGGAGGAGTCAGGAAGTGAATCAAGTGCCTGAGTGGCTTTGGAGCAAAGGTCGGCGGCTACGGCATATGACTGTGGGATTATATCAGAGGTTTGGATCATCTCAATGGCCCTTTGCAGACTGCCGTCAGCCTCTCTGTTTTCGGATTCTTTGAACCTTTCAAAATTTTCTTTGATGGGGTTGTCGTCTGGATATCGCTCCATGAGCATTATAGACGGCAGTGTGATTGTGCCCTGCAGTAGGTCATTCCCAACTGGTTTACCAATTTCTTCCTCTGTGCCTTGGAAGTCTAAGATGTCGTCTACAATTTGGAATGCCATTCCGAGGTTGTATCCGTAGGATTTGAGAGACTGCACCAGGCTTTCCGGCGCGCCGCTCAGGACTGCACCAGACTCCGCGGCGGTGGAGAATAGGGATGCGGTCTTGTCGTAGATTCTCTGCCAGTAAGTATTCCGTGAGATATTCCAGTTGAAGGCGGAAGATATCTCCGAAAGTTCGCCGCTTGATAGCTCCATGATGGTCTCGGAGAAGCGCCGAATGACCCTTACGTTGTTGGTATCGCAGACCATTGTGGCCGATGTAGCGAAGACGTAGTCGCCGAGGAGAATAGCCACGTTTTCGCCCCACTTGGTGCTGACAGTGGCTTTTCCACGGCGCACAGCAGAGTTATCCACAGTGTCGTCGTGTATCAGGGTAGCTATGTGCAAAAGCTCCACAGAGGCGGCCATTATTATTGGGAGATCGTTGTCATTAGGGTGGAACTTGGATGCCAAGATAGTGATGGCGGGACGTGTGCGTTTCCCTGGGGCTTCCAATATATGACCAAGTAGCTCCACGAGAAGCGACGGTTCTGCCACAGAACTCTGGTTGCCTATAGCGCTAAGCTTCTCTTCGACAGCTTCCAGCTCGTCTTGTATTTGTTCGTATATGGAGAGTGTGTTCAATGTTTTCCTAAGTTTTCTGCTTTAATTTACGCTCTGTCCTAGACGTTCCATCTCGGCGACGGCCACATCGTCATCTAACTTTGAGAAGAGTGCTTCGGGTGCGTTCATATTCTGTCCTGGAGGCAGAGCGCTTTGCGATGCTTCCCATTTCCATCCATTCTCAGAAAGAGCTTCATGGAAGCCCAGCATACCATGTAACTTTTCAGAGCTGAACGGAATGAATGGATAGAGAGCCGTTTTAAGGCAGTTGATGACCGACAGTACAACCCATAGTGTAGTGGCTGTGGCTTTGGGGTTTTCCTTTAAAGTTTTCCAGGGTTCCTTGCTGTCTAGATAGCGGTTGGCCTCTTGAGCCATTGACATGGCGCCTGAGAGTGCGTTTCGGAAGTGGCATAGCGACAAGTTGTGGTCTATGTCCTGGAATAGCTGGCCTGTTTTGGATAGGAAGTCTTTAGCGTGCTGGTCTAATTCTTCCGGCTGGGGTATGTTTCCATCGAAGTTGCGATATGTGAATGTTAGCACGCGGTGCACTAGGTTGCCGTATGTGGCTACCAGCTCATCGTTGTTGCGGCGTACGAAGTCTTTCCAGGAGAAGTCGGAGTCGCTTGTTTCCGGCATTGTCGCGGATAGGTGGTATCGAAGAGGGTCTGGATCGTAATGGTCAAGATAGTCTGTTACCCACACTGCCCAGTTGCGGCTGGTGGATAATTGTTTTCCTTCAAGTGTCACGAATTCGTTTGCAGGTACGTCGTACGGGAGATTGAGTCCACCGTAGCCCATGAGCATGGCAGGCCATATGATAGTGTGGAATACGATGTTATCCTTTCCCATGAAGTAGTAGCTCTTGGTATTCTCCTGCCAGAATGGCATCCATGCGTTCGGCTGGTCCTGTGTGGTTGCCCACTCTTTGGAGGCTGATAGATACCCTATAACTGCCTCAAACCATACGTACATTCGCTTCTCATCGTATCCGTTGACAGGAACGGCTACGCCCCAGTCCAGGTCTCTGGTTATGGCTCTGTCCCTTAGCCCATCTTCCAAGTAGCGTCGTGTGAAGTTCAGTGCGTTTGATCTCCAGTGTTTTTGCTCATTTACCCATTTCAGCAAAGGTTTCTGGAAGGCGCTGAGTTTGAAGAAGAAGTGCTCAGAGTCCCGTATCTCAGGAGTGTCACCGGAGATACGGCATTGTATGTCTATCAGGTCCTCCGGGTTCATAGGTTTGCCGCAGTTATCGCACTGGTCCCCACGTGTGTCTAAGTTGCCGCAGTTGGGACAGGTGCCCTTTAGGTAGCGATCAGGCAGGAACCGTTTGCATGTATGGCAGTATGGCAGAGGAGTCGTAGCTGTATAAATGTATCCCTTGGCTTGGAGAACTTTGAAGATATCCTGAGCTGTCTCTCTGTGGTTCTCTGTCCCAGTGTTTGTGAACAAGTCGAAGGATATGCCAAGGCGCTCCCAGGAATGAAGGAAATCTTGATGGTATCGCGATACGATCTCCTGTGGAGATACACCTTCCTGCTCAGCACGCAGGGTTATGGGTGTGCCATGCTGGTCGCTGCCTGAGACCATGAGTACTCGGTTTTTTTTCAGGCGGTGGTAACGGGCGAATATGTCTGCGGCTAAGTAGCACCCTGCGATGTGTCCCATATGGAGAGGGCCGTTGGCATAGGGCCAAGCTACACCGATAAGTATGCGTTCGGACATTAGTCCTCTGATATTCTGATCAAATTTTGTGTGTATTGTATCATAGTGAGTAAGCGGGCATACAGTGGGTTTTGCTGGGTGCTGCCTAATCAGGTCTAGCTTCTGGCATTCCCTTTAATTCGTAGCCACATCTGATAGATGGCTCTGTGCTTTAGTCCAGTTTCATCGGCTGTTTGCTCCCTGGCTTCTCGACTGGATACATTCTGCTCAAGGAATGAACGAAGTATTTCCTCGGCTTCCGCCAGTGAAGGCGTATCCAATTTCTGGCTGCCGCTTATGATCAGCGTAAATTCCCCACGTGGCATTGTAAAGTGCTCAAGGCACTGAGATACAGTGCCACGGAACACCTCTTCATAGAGTTTGGTTGCTTCCCGCACAGCGGCCATATGCCTATCACCAAGAACTTCATATAAGCTAGTAAGTGTCCTTTGCAGGCGATGTGGTGCCTCAAAAAGGACTATTGGGTGCGGTAGCCTGGATACGGATTCTAGCAGCCCATGTTTCTCGCCTTTCTTGCGCGGTAGGAATCCAAGGAAGAGGAAGTGCTCGGCAGGGATACCGGATGCCGCCAGAGCCGTTACCACCGCGGATGGTCCCGGCAGGGATACAACAGGGATGCCCATATCTATTGCAGCCTGAACTAGTTCAAGCCCTGGGTCGCTTATGCCGGGTGTCCCAGCGTCTGAGACAAGGGCCACGTCCCCCTCTTCCAGTGCGGAGATAATAGCTGGTATCTTTTGAACCCTGTTATAGTCGTGATAGCTTGTGAGTGGAGTATGAATCTCGTAGTGCGTGAGGAGTTTGCGTGTGGTACGGGTGTCCTCAGCGGCGATGAGTTTCACCTCTTTCAGAACACGTATGGCTCTGAGGGTTATGTCTTCAAGGTTGCCTATGGGTGTGGCCACTATGTAGAGAGAAGGCACTGATTTTCCTTAATGATAAACGATTGGACTGGCGAGGTTCATTCTACACGATGACGCCTTGAAATGTGCACTGCTAAGGGAGGCGATACTGTAGGCGTTTAAGGCTTGAGGCGTGACTATCTAGAAGTGGGATTGGGCAACTGTTAACAGTGTGTGCTTCCACAGGGCAGGAGTGTACTTGATCGGTTAGGTACACCAGTAGATACTCTGAAATTTACAGCATGGTCAATATGGCCCTACTGGTCCAGCTTAAGTATGGCCAAGAATGCCTCCTGAGGAATCTCCACGCTCCCTACACGCTTCATCCGTTTTTTCCCCTCGGCCTGTTTCTCCAACAGCTTCCTTTTGCGGGTTATGTCTCCACCGTAACATTTTGCCAGAACGTTCTTGCGTAGCGCACGCACTGTTTCTCTGGCGATGATTCTGCTTCCAACGGCGGCCTGTAACGGCACATCAAAGAGCTGGCGAGGTATCAACGTTTTTAGTTTCTCAACTAGTGCCTTACCTTGCTGGTGAGCCTTGTCACGGTGCAGAATCAGGGATAAGGCATCCACAGGCTGGTTGTTCACAAGAAGGTCCAGTTTCACAAGGGGTGATGGCTGATAACCTTGGAAGGAGTAGTCCAGCGAAGCATATCCCTGAGTGCGTGACTTGAGCTGATCGAAGAAGTCCATGAGTACCTCTGACAGTGGGGCATGGTATTCCAGAAGCACTCTGGCATCCGAGGATGAGGTGCCTTCTTCCTGTGATCCAGCTCCTTGCAGGTACTCCATGCGACGGAATTCCCCACGGCGCGTTGTAACCAACTCCATTATTGTTCCTATGAAACGGGCTGGTGATACGATGCTCAGGGCAAGCAGCGGTTCTTTCATTTCGATGATCCGCTGAGTTGGCGGCAGTTTGGCTGGACTATCTATAATCACTTCAGTACCATCGTCCATTACAACCTGGTAAGCGACACTGGGAGCTGTTATCAGTAAGTTCAGGTCGTATTCCCTCTCCAAGCGCTCCTGGACTATCTCCATATGAAGGAGCCCCAAAAAACCGCAACGGAATCCGAATCCTAGGGCGGCGCTTGTCTCAGGCTCGTAGCTTAGAGCTGAGTCGTTCAGTTGCAGTTTCTCCAGCGCTGTCCGCAGGGGCAAGTATTCGTCACCGTCAGTTGGGTACAGACCGGCGAATACCATTGGCTTCAGCGGTTTATATCCTGGCAGTGGTTCGGAAGCCGGTCTATCGGTAAGCGTCATTGTATCTCCAACTCTGCACTCACCAATATTCTTTAGACCAGTGGCTACATAGCCAACTTCTCCTGCATATAGCCGCTCAACTTGAGTTAGGTGCGGTAGAAAGTTGCCCACTTCCAATATGTCACCCTTGTATCCTGTGGACATCATTTGTAGTTGTGATCCTCTCCCAATGGAGCCGTCGAAAAGACGTACGTATGCAACTACGCCTTTATATGGATCGTAGGCCGAATCGAAGACAAGGGCTCTCAGGGATTCGGAAGTGCTAGTGGGAGGAGGTATTCTTTGTACAATAGCGCTAAGGAGTTGGTTGACGCCTGCGCCATCTTTGGCAGAAACGAAGAGGATTTCATCTTCACTAAAACCAAATGCCTGCTGCATCTCCTGTGAGACCCTCTCTGGCTGTGCTACAGGTAGGTCTATCTTGTTAATAACAGGGATTATGGTCATATCATGCTCAAGGGCTAGATAGACGTTGGCCAGTGTTTGGGCCTGAATGCCCTGGCTGGCGTCTACCACCAAGACTGCGCCTTCGCAGGCGGCCAGTGCCCTCGATACCTCATATCCGAAGTCCACATGGCCTGGAGTGTCAATGAGGTTGAGCTGGTAGCTCATATCTTCAAAGTGGTATGACATCTTGACTGCCTTACCCTTGATGGTGATTCCACGCTCCCGTTCAAGGTCCATTTGGTCCATGAACTGCTCCATCATTTGCCTAGAGCTAATTGTCCCTGTGAATTCCAGCATACGGTCTGCCAGGGTGGATTTGCCGTGGTCTATGTGGGCAATAATACAGAAGTTGCGAATATGGCTAGTATCCATGCTAAATTCATCCTAGCATAGCGTGTCTCTGAAAGACAGTGCAATCTAGCTTTTATTTTAGGGTAAACAAAAAACGAGGTTGTGGAGTAATCTACTCCACAACCTCGTTTTACTATTCTCTAATAAAGGCTGGATTATACTCGAATACAGGAGACCCAATGACCGGGAGAAACCTCTCTCAACTCTGGGACACCACGTTCGTTGGTAAGACCAACCGATTCCGTTCCGGTGCAATCGTGCACTGCTACGGGGCACCTAGGATTGAACACACATCCTGGGGGTGGCCTGAGTGGGCTGGGTACGTCTCCAGTGAGAACTATGCGTTCCCGCGTGGCTTCTACCACGGGATCTGGAATTGGCACAGCAGAGAGAAGAGCCTTTGTGTATGGATGCAAGGGGTTATCGTACAATTCTTGACGATCTGCGATTTCGGCTATCTTCCCGAGGTACATCACCACTATGCGGTCACTTATGTGGCGCACAACTGAGAGATCGTGGGCGACGAAGAGGTAAGTCAGATTAAACTGTTGTTGAAGTTCTTCTAGGAGGTTAACAAGCTGGGCTTGAATGGACACGTCCAAAGCTGATACAGGCTCGTCACAGGCTATGAAGCTTGGCCTAACTGCCAAAGCACGAGCCACACCAATACGCTGCCTTTGTCCTCCGCTGAACTCATGGGGGAACCTCGAGGCCATGTATGGGCTCAAGCCAACCGTACTGAGCAACTCAGCCACCTGGTCTTTGTACTCCGAGCGACCCTTGGTCAGTTTATGGACTATTAAGGGCTCTCCGATGATATTTCCGCAGTTCATGCGAGGGTTAAGGGAGCCGTACGGGTCTTGGAAAATCATCTGCATCTTGCGGCGCATCATCCGCAACTCTTTGCCCTTGCTTTTCGTAAGGTCTACTCCATCAAATGTAACGGTTCCAGATGTGGGGCGATACAGCTGAAGAATTGTGCGCGCAGCGGTTGTTTTGCCACAACCGCTCTCGCCAACCATTCCCAGCGTCTCTCCCCTGTTGATATGGAAGCTTATGTCGTCTACGGCCTTAACATCAGCTACATGCTTCTGGAATATTATTCCCTTGCGGACAGGGAAATATTTCACTAGGTTTTTAACTTCAAGCAGAACATTGTCGTCTTGCATTATCATACCCCCTATTTTTTAGCACCGAGTTGATCAGATATCCAACAAGCTGCGGTGTGGCCGTCGGCGACCTCCACGAGTGGAGGAATCTCAGTTGCACACTTGTCAATGGCGAATTTGCACCTTGCCCTGAAACTGCATCCCAGTGGTAGTTCAATAAGGTCTGGAGGCAGGCCTTCAATGGGTTCCAACTGCGTCTTACGTGGTTCGTCCAAGCGAGGTACGGAGGCCAGAAGTCCTATGGTGTATGGATGTTTCGGGTTTCCATAGATTTCTTTAGCGGTGCCTCTTTCTATTATCTTTCCGGCGTACATTACGTTAACCCGGTCGGCGTAGCGAGCCACAACCCCTAGGTTATGGGTGATTATAAGTACAGATGTCCCAAATTCTTTGCCAAGGCGTTGAATCAATTCCAAAATCTGAGCTTGGATGGTTACATCAAGGGCAGTGGTAGGCTCATCTGCTATTAGCAGTTTGGGGTTGCAACTAAGAGCCATGGCTATCATCACTCTTTGACGCATCCCTCCACTGAATTGGTGAGGATAATCCTTTAAACGCTTATCGCCTTCAGGAATACCAACCAGTAGGAGTAGTTCACCGGCCTTGATAACCGCGTCCTTTTTGTTCAGTCCTTCATGTAACTCAAGGGCCTCGGTGAGTTGAATACCGATGGTAAGTACGGGGTTCAACGATGTCATGGGCTCCTGGAATATCATGGACATATCTTTGCCACGGATGCCACGCATCTCGGGTTCTTCTAAAGACAATATATCCTTGCCATCGAACATAACTTCTCCGGCTACGTTTTTGCCTGGGTTTTGAATAAGCCGCATGAGAGAAAGGGCGCTGACACTCTTTCCACATCCGCTTTCGCCAACTAAGGCCAAGATCTCGCCCTCTTCTATGTCATAAGAAACGTCGTCTACAGCCTTAACCACACCCTCTGGTGTGAAGAAGTAGGTTGCGAGGTTTTTAACCTCCAAAAGTTTAGCCACTTTCCCTTCCTCCTTTAGTCGCTGAGCTTTCCATGTAATTTAATGCCACTTGAGAGGCTTTCATCAGATATTCCCTGACAAATTCAATTTTGAGTCCACCCCTTGTTTCTGGGGAAGAGGAGACTCGAACTCCTACGCCTTAACGGCACATGATCCTAAATCATGCTCGTCTACCAATTCCGACACTTCCCCACATTTATTTCGTGACCCGCACTGGATTCGAACCAGTGACCCGCTGATTAAGAGTCAGCTGCTCTACCGCTGAGCTAGCGGGCCTTATGCTACCTCGTGGGGATGCTCGAAAATTGAACAGAATTTAACATGGAAAGAAAACTATGTCAAGCATGATGGTTATTCGTCAATCGCATCTTTGAAAATTACATTGCAGATATACTCTCCAGAGTTTCGATGCTGATTCAGTGACGGCATAGATCATAGCGATTTCATCACCACTCTGAGGCCATTACTCCTGCTTTAGACCAATTTTCTTTGTCTATATCCTGAAATATGACGATGGTCTCATCTGGGGTGGTTTTGGCTATGTTTACCACCGCATCGGTGATGGCTTTAGCTAGCTCAGCCTTCTGATCTTTGGTCCTTCCGGTCCAAAGTTCTACTTTGATTACGGGCATGTTTGTTCTCCTTGCCTACTGTATTACCAGTAGATTGTATGATTAGTACAGTATAAACGGTTTCACATTTTTACTATAGGTTGCTGATCATAATACTAAGGGTTGTGTGGCCTGGCTTTTCTCAGTGTGCTTATCACATCAAAATTCCCTTGTGGCTCAGATTTGTTGAAGATATAATGCATGCTGTGAAAGTACGAGATATAGGGGAATTCGGTCTTATTAAGTCGATTCAGGAGTTGGTAAATCGTTGTGTGCAGACATCGGAGGAGGCGACATTCCCTCTGCTGCTTGGCATTGGTGACGATGCGGCTGCCTGGCGTACCACTGAGGCGACTGAACTGGCCACCACGGACACTTTGGTGGACGGTGTGCACTTTCGTAGCGATCTCATATCTTGGGAAGATCTGGGATGGAAGGCAATGGCTGTAAACCTGAGCGATATTGCTGCAATGGGAGGGTCTCCCATATATGCACTGGTGACTCTTGGGCTTAGTCCTGAAACTGATGTTGAGGATGTTCACGCTCTATATGAAGGCATGATCTCCGCATGCCTTCAATACCATTGTCGTATAGCTGGCGGAGATATGGTGCAGTCACCTGTTACATTCATAACAGTTGCCATGACAGGTGTTGCTGGTGAGAGTGTCCTAACCCGTCATGAATCTAAACCAGGAGAGCTCATTGCCGTTACAGGTCCATTGGGATGTGCTGCTGGAGGGCTGCAAGCGCTTCTGCAAGACACTGCATTAGAATTGGAACAGAGTAGGCATTTGTACAAGGCTCACAACCGTCCTATACCTAGGCTAGATGCATGCCAGGTGCTGGTAAGCTGTGGGGTAAATGCTGCCATGGACATTAGTGACGGCCTGACCGACGATCTGTCAAAGATGTGCGTTAGCAGCGGGGTGGGTGCCATTATCCATGCTCATCATGTGCCAATTGACTCATTGCTCAAGGCCGCCTTCCCGCAGACTTACCTTCAGCTTGCCCTCAACGGTGGAGAGGACTACGAGCTTTTATTCACTGGCAATGAGGAGGTAATATTAAATGTTATTGCCGAGCTAGGCTTGCACGCTGCAATCATAGGACGCATAGTAGCAGAGCATCCTGGCGAAGTGCAGGTGTTGGATGAGAGTGGAGTAGAGATACAATTGAACCAGCACGGATGGGACCATTTTAAGTAGTAGTTATTTTGCATTTTTGTAAACTATGGAACCTGTAATTCTGAAGAGCCGCTCTGCAGCGGAGACTAGACGCGTTGGTGTTTTGCTGGGTCGCCATGTTGAGCCTGGTGACCTCTTGCTTCTGTGTGGAGATTTGGGCGCCGGCAAGACCTGTCTTACACAGGGAATAGCAAAAGGACTGGGGATTAATGGGTACGTTAGGAGCCCTACCTTTGTTCTGATCTCCATTCATCAAGGCCGACTTCCTCTATATCACATGGATATCTATCGGCTTGATCACGTGGCAGAAGTTTTGGACCTTGGGCTTGACGAATATTTGGCAAGTGACGGGGTATCCGTGATAGAGTGGGCCGACAAAGCTATCGAGGCGTTTCCTCAGTCCTGTTTGCGGGTGACTCTAGATTACGAAGGCGAAAATGAACGGGTCTTGCGCTTGAAGCCTCAGGGAGATCGCTATGAGAGGCTGGTGTTACAGGTGCAGGATGAACTGAACAGTCGCATGTCTTCTAAAATAAAGTAGTTATTCTACAAGTTGTAAACCGTAATTTCATCAGATGGAGGATTGCTTCCTCTGTGAAGCAGTAGTTTTACATTGACAAAAAACATGGAATTATCCATAGATACTTCAACCAGATACGCCAGCGTGTGTCTCTCACGTGAAGGAGATGTGGTGGCTGAGTACTCATGGTTTTCTCAGCAGAATCACTCTGTGGAGCTACTACCAGCTGTAGAGAACCTTTTGAAGGTAGCGAGCGTGGTTGCTCAAGACCTGGCGTGTATCTTTATAGCAATCGGCCCTGGTGGATTCAGTGCCCTCAGAGTTGGGCTGAGTACAGCCAAGGGGCTTGGTGTATCTCTCGGAATCCCACTGGTGGGCGTTAACACATTAGATATTGAGGCCGAACCACACAGAGATTCCGGGTTGCCAGTCTGCTCCATTCTTGATATAGGCCGTGGGGAGATGGCGGTGGCCTTGTATGCAATGGAAAAATCCATCTGGAGCAAGGTTGACCAAGAACGGATAATGACACCAGAAGACTTGAGGGGCATGGTTAAACAGCCCACAATTTTTTGTGGTGAAGGGGTGTCAATTTTCGGAGATGCATTGAAGGAGCATCTGGGTGCAATGGCCGTGCTAGCAGACCAGTCGCTACCAACCAGAAGCCCAGGTACGCTGGCTAGAATTGGATATCAAAGATTTAGCAAAGGCGAGCATGACGACATTTACGGCTTGGAGCCATTCTACCTCCGTCGCCCGTCGATAACGCCGCCGCGTCAGCCCAGCTAGTGGCCTGGATGAAGAAAAGCATACATATATGGGAATACATGAGTATATATAGGAGGAATAATTGAGTATAGAACGGACACTTGCCCTTGTGAAACCAGATGGTGTGCAGCGTGGTCTTGGCGGCACCATAATATCTAGGCTGGAGGCTAGGGGCCTTCGAATAGTGGCAATGAAAATGCTTCAGGTCTCCAATGACATGGCTATGAAGCACTACGGCGCACATCAGGGAAAGCCATTTTTTGAGGGACTGGTAGGGTTTATAACATCTGGTCCTGTCATCGCCATGGTGCTGGAAGGACGGAGTGCAGTGGAGATGGTGCGCAATACAATGGGTGTCACCGATCCTCTCAATGCCCAATCTGGTACAATACGTGGAGATCTTGGAGTGGATATTGGTCGGAACCTTGTACACGGTTCCGACTCGCCGGAATCGGCTGCGCAGGAGATATCACTGTTCTTCTCATCGGATGAGATAATGAGCTACGAGCGGGACATTGACAGGTGGATTACTGAATCCTGAAGAGAACGGTAGCGTTAGCCCATAGCTCTTCCAGGTTGTAGAACGCCCTCTCTTCAGGACCGAACACATGGATTACCAGATTGCCGTAGTCCATGAGTACCCATCCGCCGTCGCTGGTTCCCTCTCTATGGTGGATGGTAAGCCCTGCGCTATCAAGGGATTGATCTATGTCCTCCAAAAGTGCTTGCATCTGACGTCGGCTCTCGGCGGTGAGGATGACGAAATAGTCTGTGAATCCAAATGGACCGCGCATATCAAGCATCAAGATGTTAGAGGCCTGCTTCTCAGAGGCTGTGTCCATCGCTAGGCGAGCTGCCTCCTCTGTTGCTATCTTAGTTTGCTCCATCATTTGTTTTTAGTTTACGTTCTTATACGGAGTGGGTCAACGCTGTAGTTGTTATTTTGCTTGACTGCCCACAGGCGTATCGTTATTCTCGTATATATATTCTTTGGAGGTTCCATACGTGACCAAGCGTAAAGTAGTAGTAGCCATGAGCGGAGGAGTTGACTCCTCGGTAGCCGCCTGCCTGCTGAAATCAGAGGGTTACGACGTGGTTGGCGTGACTATGAAGTTGTGGGACGATGACCAACCAGATACTCCGCGCCATTCCAAGGGATGCTGTACCGCTGATGATGTGGAGGATGCTCGGAGAGTGTGCCAGATTATCGGTGCTCCTCACTATGTTATGAATTTCCAACGCGAATTCCAGGCTCACGTGATCGATTACTTTGTCAGCGAATACCAGCGCGGTCGTACACCACATCCATGCTTGGCCTGCAATGACAAGATAAAATTCGACTTTCTGATGAATAAGGCGCGTGCCTTGGACATAGACTATATTGCAACTGGACACTACGCTCGACTCGATTCCTCCACTGGACATCCGCGGCTACTTAGGGGGATAGACCCATTGAAGGATCAGTCATACGTCCTGTTCAACCTGAGGCCACATCAGGTGCAACACCTCCTTCTGCCTTTGGGTGGGTATTCCAAGGTGGAAATACGTGATATAGCCCGGAATGCAGGACTGCCAGTGGCTGACAAACCAGATAGCCAGGAGATATGTTTCATTCCATCCAACGACTACCGGTCATTTCTTGCCGAGCGCTCCACGCCAACACCAGGCGATATAGTTGATACAGACGGGAACGTCCTTGGGAAGCACCAGGGCATTGAGTATTTTACAGTTGGCCAGCGCCGTGGCCTTGGCATTTATGTGCAAGAACCGATGTTTGTTTTGTCCATTGATATGGAGAGCAACCGAGTCGTGGTAGGGCCTGCTGAGGGGCTTTTCCAAAAAAATCTGTGGGCAAGCGACGTCAACTATCTGTCCGGCATTTCTCCTGAGTGTCCAGTAGAGGTTGAGGCCAAGATTAGATATAAATCCTCACAGGCAGTGGCAATGCTCATCCCTCACGACGACTGGGCTGAGATTCGCTTTGAGGAGCCTCAACGTGCCATCACTCCAGGTCAGGCCGTAGTTTTCTACCGCGGAGACGAGGTCCTTGGCGGCGGATTCATAGAGGGGGCCCTGACGGATAAGTGATGCTTGTAGCTAAGCCACCCCGCGTTGTGTCTCAGCTGAGAGTGCTAAATCAATCGCACTAACCAATCCTTGATAAGAATTTGTTTTCTCTACAATCGTAGTCGTGGAGGCCTCTGCTCTTGGCGCGATCATTGGCGTTGTTTCTCTTTCATCGTTGCTGATACCTTCGTTGTGTTTCCTTAGTGTCCTTATGTTGATCTAAAATGTATAGTTTGGAGGATACATTCACTCTTCCAAAGCGTTCATTGAAAAATCTCATCACATAAGCTAATATCGGTATGTGACTACTTCAGAAAATACACCAAAAGTTGGCTCCCAGGAGCAGTTTGGGCGTCAAGCGCGCTTCTACAGCGATAGCGTGGGACATAGTTCTGGGGAAAGCATTCAGGTGCTTAAGGACTGGGTCGCAAGGGGGCGCTATAAAAAAGCCGCTGACATTGGTACTGGAACAGGCTTCACTGCCGTAGCCCTAGCTCCGTATACCGAAAGTATTGTGGCTGCCGATATCACTCCGGCCATGCTACGCGAGACTCGTTCTCTGGCTGAACGGAGCGATATTACCAACCTGAGTTGCGTTCAAGCAGCGGCTGAGGAACTGCCATTCGCTGACGGTTCATTGGATTTGCTAGCCTGCCGTATAGCGGCACACCATTTCTTGGACTTAAATAAAGCTGTTGCGGAATGGCACCGTGTCTTGGCACCAGAGTCGGTGTTGATTTTGGCGGATACGACGTCTCCTGAGGATGCTGTAAGCGCCACTTGGATGAACGATGTTGAGGAACGGCGAGACCCAAGTCATATACTCAATCTGTCACCGTCCGAATGGCTAGCGCTATTGGATGACAACGGCTTTGAGACAACGGACAGCACAATTACCTTGGTGCCACTTGATTTTGATGATTGGGTGCGCCGTTCTGGTACACCTCAATCTGTGATAGATGGCCTTCGCAACGATATTCTGAACGCTTCTCCTGCGGCTGTAGAAGCGTTCGATATACGCAAGGACGATACCGGGATCATTAATTTCCACTGGAGTTGCGTTGTCATCCGGGCGATCCGGCGCGTATAGGGACTCACAGTCCGACTGGCGTAAAATGGGAGCCCAATTCACACCACCGACCTTTGTCGAAGAGTCGGTTCTGCACAGGCTAGGATATAACCTTATTGCAGGTATAGATGAGGCTGGCCGAGGCCCACTTGCTGGGCCGGTGGTTGCAGGTGCTGTAATCTTCCCAGATGGCTTCAACCAACAGTGGCTGAACGGCATACGCGATAGTAAACAACTCAGTCCCGGTCGACGTGAGACCCTGTTCTCATGTATACAGGAATCTGGAATAGCCTGGGGGGTGGGAATTGTCTCTTCTCAGGATATTGATTCTTTGGGAATAGTGCCAGCCACCAGAAAAGCAATGATACTGGCCATGCATAATCTCCCTGAGCGTCCTGACTTTCTTCTCATAGATGCTCTACCTATTGCACAAAGTGGGATGCCATTCAAAGCTATTGTCAAGGGTGATCAGCGTAGTCTATCGATAGCTGCAGCATCAATCGTTGCCAAAGTCACACGCGACAGGATAATGGTAGAAGAAAATGTGATATACCCTGGCTACGATTTCGCTGTTCACAAAGGATATCCTACGAGAGCACATATCGAGAACCTTCAGAGACTTGGCCCCTGTCAGATTCATCGCCGTTCCTTTTCTCCTGTCAGATCACTGGTTGAGAGTGACATAGCCAGAGCGCTCGAAATAAGAAACTGGGTGGCATTGGAGAAAAACCGCCAGAGGACATATAAAAAGAACGTAGTTGAAGGGTTTTGACAATAATTCCAGTTATGATTACGGAGAAGTGAACATTATTGTGTTGGATGATGATTGTATTGTGTTTCTGGAGGTAAAAATAAGTAGTAGTAATGACATTGGCTCGCTTGAGGAGTCGATTATTCCCGGCAAAGTGCAAAACTGATTGCCACAACCGAGATACACTTCTTACCCTCCGCCCAAATTACTGATAGACATGGTTGTTGTGGATGTGGTCACATGGGTCAATATAATCAGGAGGGAACGTACCCAGAACGTGTAATCTGCTGTGAGAAAACCAGGTTTACCAGTGTACTCCCAGTGTGTTAGAATCCCTCCTACTTAGGGAGAATCATCATGCCTATTTACGAATATCGTTGTCAGAGTTGTAAACGGAAATTCTCCATGCTAAATCGCAGCTTTTCCGAAATTAAAGAGCCTCTTTGCACTAACTGCGGCACTGTAGGAGGCACGCGTCTCATTTCCCAGGTGGCGGTAATTAGAGATGAAGGCGATTTCATGAGCGGTATGCCATCATGGGACTCCATGAGCGACTTCAATGAAGACGATCCACGGAACGTTGCCGATATGCTGAGAAGAATGAAGGACGAAACAGGCGATGACATAGGACCTGAGGGTGAAGAGTTGCTGGCGCAAATGGATGCAGGGCAGATGATGGCAGATGATGCAGATTTCGGTTTCTAGGCATTGTAGCCAGATAGGTTCTTTTTGAAATATGGACCTCCCTATTAAGCAGAGAATAGCTCAAAATATCAAAGGCCTCTACGTCATTGTAGATGTCCAGTTTGCCAAGGGTAAGGACATTGTGGAATTGACTCAGTCTGTCCTTAAGGGTGGAGCACAGGTTATACAACTACGGGATAAACTGCACGACAAGGGAGATGTGTTGCCAGTTGCTCGTCGCATTCGTGACCTGTGTGAACAGCATGGTGCCATATTTATCATCAATGACCATGCCGACCTGGCCGTTGCTTGCGATGCTCATGGCTTGCACCTAGGTCAGCACGACCTGCCGATAAAAGAAGCCAGGGCCATTCTGCGTCCCCACCAGATTATAGGAAAATCGAATGCTTTCTTGGATGAGGCATTGGATTCAGAGGGGCAAGGAGCTGATTACCTAGCAATAGGTACCATATTCCCAACAAACACGAAGGAAAATGCCAGACCTGCTGGCCTTCAGACTTTGGAACATGTGAAGCCAATGGTCTCAGTCCCAATTGTGGCCATTGGTGGCATAAACAAACACAACGTTACACAGGTGATGCAGGCAGGAGCAGACTCCGTGTGTGTCATATCAGCGGTGATCGGCGACCCAAATCCAGAAGAGGCCGCTCGGCGATTGATAGATGCCATGGGTGGTTCGCCACTCACTAAGAGCAGTTGAAGTCCACATGTATTTGAGATACCATTAAAGTGAAAGAAATCGCAATCTATTTTAAACCTGTTTATCAGGAGTACCTATGAGCGAGTCTGAACCAGGTCCTTTGCCGGAACCATATGCCCTTCCAGAGCCAGTTGAAGAGAGATCTGTGCTTGCACACAGGGGTAAACTTCTTGTTGCGGTTGGCGTTTTTGTTTTAGCACTGGGATACTTTGGATTCACAGCTTTTCAGGGAGCCAGCGCCTACTATCTCACGGTGGGTGAGTTGATGGCTAAAGGTGACTCAGCTTACGACACGAACCTGAGAGTCAACGGCAAACTGGTGCCGGATTCCTTTGAACGTGACGAGAACGGGACACTCATACACTTTTCGCTCATAGATGCCGAAGGCACGGAAACAATCAGTGCTGTGCACAATGGACTTGTGCCGGATCTGTTCTTCAACGAACATTCTGAGATACTGCTCGAGGGGACGTACGACTCAAGCGGCCTCTTTGATGCTCAGGCAATTATTGTCAAATGCCCCTCCAAATATCAGGCCGCTGAAGAAACTATCTGACTACCGGCGACATATGGCGACTGGTATTTAAGCGTACCTGAATTACATGTCCTAGTCTCAATACATTAGGGTCGTGATCGTAATTTGAGACATCTAGGAATTGTCCAATACTAAGGCAGCCGATTACCTTGGTGCCATCGTATCTTCTCTAGAGGAGCGGCTTCGTTGTGGTATGGTTTTTGTGCAAACAACTGGGAAATTATATAAAACTCTCAGTTGAATTAGAGCCTTGCTGACTGTTTAACGTATTAGAGATAGACTGACACTATTACGAACGAGAAAAGAAAGAACGCTCCTCAATATGAGGAGCGTTCTTTCTTTTAAACTTGGTTTTGTACGGGCTGTATGCTAAATCTTAAAGGTTGCCAACTGTTGGTCAAGGGTTCGTGGGGAGGCTTTTTGTCTCATTCCCGCCACTCGTTGATCCAATGGCTCTGAGTCTGGCCTCTGATATATGATACCAAGAGGTACACCACTTTGTTGAAGCAGTCCATAAGCGGCCTGTCTGTCAGATGCATCATGATCTTTAGGCACATCCCAAGCGATAGAATCAATGCCTTTTTTCTCATTTCCCTTCAGCTGATCGTAGTTATCATTGTACGTGGTGCAGGGGGATTGCACGTGAACAACGGAAAAGCCAGGGTGTTTCATGCCTTCGTTTATTAGGATGGCCAACTCTCTAGTTTTGCTGGAGAAGCCAGAGGCTACGAAGCTAACTCCTAATGTCAGATACAACTCAAGAGGATTCACGGGGTTTTCTAATTTGCCGTAGGGGGTTGTTGGTGTAATCACTCCCAGTTCCGTGGTTGGTGAGCTTTGTCCCTTGGTCAGTCCATATACTCCGTTATCCATGACAATTGCAGTCACGTTCAGGTTTCTCTGTGCCTGGGGTGAAATATGTTCCGCTCCGATACTCAAGAAGTCGCCGTCTCCAGAAACCACAACTACATTCAGGTCTGGATTTGACATTTTGATTCCAAATGAGAAAGGTAGTGTCCTGCCGTGAAGTCCGTGGATACCAAAGGGTTGGTCACCATCCAACAGGTGTACCAAGTTCCCAGAGCAACCAATGCCTGCCACCACTACTGTGTTGGCCATAGGCATCTCCAATTCTATGTTACGCCTTTCAACTCCAAGCTCCAGCGCTCTTTTTACGCCGAAGTCTCCACAGCCTGGGCACCACTTAAAATCGTACTCGGGATTTTTCTTGCTCATACCTTCACCAGGTCCTTTTCATGTGTTTGAATTTTGTCTGTTATCATTGTTATAAGATCTTTAACTTTGAATGGTGTACCCGTGTATTGGGTAATGGACTCCGCCTTCACTCCTTTGGCACGTAGAAGGCTGGAGAATTGTCCAAGGTAGTTCAACTCTGGTACCAAGACCAGTTCTTTTTTCTTAAGTTCCTCCAACAGCTTTGGTGGTAGAGGGTTGAGTTGCATAGTGTAGTACCATCCCACTTGCTGTCCCTGCTCAGCCATCCGGTCATATGCTTCCCGTGTCGAGCCTTTTGAACCGCCCCAGGTCATGATTGCTATTGGAGAATCAGTGTTCTCGCGTTCGTAGTTGTCGTCTTCCAGTAGCTTCAGTTTTCCGAAGCGGCGCTCAGTCATCTCAACGTGCCGACTGGCGAGGTGGGTGGTGTCTCCCATGCCATCGTGTTCGCTACCGTTTGCCACGTAGGCACCAGGCCCTCCAGGTATTGGCATGGGTGATAGTTCAGCGCCAGCGTACCGTTCGTATCCGTTCTGGCCTTGGTAGGTCTTTCTTCTCTCATCCACCACTTTATTTACGTCTGGTATCGGAATGTTCTGTGCTTGCTCAGATAGAGCATGATCGCTGAGCAAAATCACTGGCCCTTGGTATCGCTCGGCCCAGTTGAGTGCCAAGGCGCCCCCATAGAAGCATTCCTCAACAGTGCCAACCGCAATAACCGGCACGCTGACGTCGCCGTGTGCAGGATGTATTGCAGTAAGTAGGTCTGATTGTTCTACCTTTGTGGGTAGTCCAGTAGCTGGGCCACCTCTTTGCACATTCACTATCACCGCTGGGATCTCGGCCATCCACGCTAGGCCAATTCCCTCGCTCATCAGGCTGAAACCAGGGCCGGCTGTGGAAGTCATGGCTTTCTTTCCAGCGAAACCTGCTCCGACTATGGAGGTAATGGACTCTATTTCAGAACTGGCTTGATAGACAAACTTGCCAGGACCTGTCAGGTTTCGTTCCATATACACGAGAATGGTTGTGGCTGGCGATATTGGATAACCTATAAAGGTATCAAGCCCAGCTGCTATGGCTCCAATAGATATGGCGTCATTGCCCTTGATCATGATTTGTTCGCCTTCAGGTGGCTGGGGGACTTCCATCTCGCCAAGACTGAAGCCGCTTTTCTTGGCCTCTTCCCTACCCAGCGCAAGGGCCAATATATTGCCCTTTATGATCTCTTCGTCACCGGGGCGACCACGTGTGAATCTCTTTGTGACGAACTCAGGTAGGTAGTGCTCCGGCATGTTTACCAGGTTGGCTATGGCACCTAGGATTACCATATTGGCGGCTCGCGCGTTCCCGCTCGATTTCGCCAGTTCGTCTATGCGCATTCCAAAGCTCTTTCCATCTTCTTCCAATTGGAAATCTTCAGAGTTGTATATTATTACACCGCCGTCTCTAACTTCCGACTGGTGGGTGTTATATGCCTCACGGTCAAAGGCAACAAGCACATCCAGTTCATCGCCGTAACTCAAGACTGGCGCAGTGGAGATACGTGCTTGTGCGAATGTGGGGCCTCCCATAATTTGAGACGGGAAAGTAACGTACGTTTTTACGTGGTAACCTACTTGAGCGGTTACTTGAGCTAGCAACTCAGCAGATGTCACGAGACCGCCGCCTCCCTCACCCGCGAATCGTACAACGAAATCTTTATTGGCCATCTATTCCCTTTCCTGTGGTATCAATGTTCTAGCGCTTTGGTTGTCAGCTCGCTCCAAGACGCGAGGATTTCTTGTAAAAAGAAACAGATATGGTGATTAAAATAAAGATGCCTCTCCTCCGCCACGCGTCCTATCAGTAAGATACTGTTGTCGCTCATCAACAAGAAGGCACCACCCTAATGAATGCTAATTAAGGAACCATTTTCTGCAGACTGGCTCCTGCACTCCAGTTTCGACCTTTTCTACTCGATAATGACTATATCATTCGCTTTTGATTGATGTCAATAACGGTTCATGTCTGTTTATATCGTGCGAAATTTCACAAATCGTTGCAGCTACGGTGCCGAAATAACTAATATCGGCCGTTATATTGTGTAAATTGTATATTTCAATAAGTTGTATGTGCTATGTGGGATGGGAAATGACGAAGGGACGCCATGCATGAACGTAAATCGGCTTGGCCCCTATTGAATGGTAAAGAGATAACTTTCCAGGGTACTTATTTTCTGCGGCTGAATTTCGTGCTCGTAAATATGTCCATTCCATGTACCGCGTACCGCGTTGAACACGGCTCTACTGGAGGAGGCTTTTGCTATTACTAGTAACCATTATAAAATAAAGCCAAGTTGAGTGATAGGTTTCATATATCATTGTAATAGTTAAAGCTGTTCTTGAATTATACCTTGTATTGAGTATACTAATAGAAAATAGGGCATTTGATATCTTAGGATCTGAGTGCACTTCAGAATGTAGTTATATTTAGTTGGGTTGATGTTTCTGTGTGAAATTGGTAATTGGAGGAGCGATGACAACCGAAATAGAGATTAAAAGAGGTCTACAGGGCGTCTATATTGACAAGAGTCAATCTAGTTTCATTGACGGTAATATAGGGAAGCTGCTTTATCGTGGATATTCGATCCATGATCTGTCTGAAAAATCTACCTTTGAAGAAACAGTATACCTTCTTCTATATGGAAAGCTTCCAAACAGAAAAGAGTTGAGTGATTTTGATATTCAACTTCGTGCAAACCGCTCCATAGCGCCTGAGATCATGCAGATCATACGATTGGTCAAGGATGCTCACCCAATGGATGTTCTGCGGACTGCAGTGTCTGCACTGGCTGCCTATGACCCAGATGTAGCAGATAACTCCCCAGAGGCTACTCTCCGCAAGGGGGTCAGGCTTACCGCTCAGGCACCTACCATAGTTACGGCTCATGCCCGAATAAAAGACGGGAAAGAACCAGTGGAACCCAACTCCAATCTTAACCAGGCTGCCAACTTTTTATATATGCTCTTTGGTAAGGAACCTACCCAAGAAGAGGCCCGGCTCATGGAGAAGGACTTCATACTCCATGCCGAGCATGGAATCAACGCCTCAGCCTTTGCCGCCAGAGTGGCGGCCAGTACAATCTCTGACCTTCATTCAGCCATTGTGGCCGGTATCGGCACTCTGAAGGGGCCGTCTCACGGAGGAGCTGCTGAAGAGGTAATGCAGATGGCTCTAGAGATAGGTGAAGAGAGCAACGCGGAGAAATACACACGTGATATATTGGATAGCGGCGGTAAGGTAATGGGTTTCGGTCATCGTGTATATAAGGTTGAAGACCCAAGGGCTCCTCACCTGCAGACAGAATGTAAGGCCTTGGGAGAACAGAAGGGCCAGCCCAAGTGGTTCCGCATCCTCAGTAAAGTGGCTGAGGTAATGGAGCCATATGCGTCCCGTGGAATATGTCCCAACGTGGATTTCTGGGCTGGGACTATGTACCATCTCATGGATATTCCTAAAGAGATTTTTATTTCCATCTTTGCAATGGGCCGTATTCCAGGCTGGACGGTGCAGGTTATGGAACAGCATGCAAACAACATACTTCTGCGTCCTCTGCTTCTGTACGATGGCCCAATGGACGTGGAGTATGTGCCAATTGACGAGCGCGAATAGCTTCAAGCTACGTAACAGCTGATAAATCGCAAAGGGACGCTCTTGACTAGGAGCGTCCCTTTGCTTTGGTGACTATTGATTCATACGAGAGAGGCCAAATGGAAGATGGTGTTGAATGTGACATCAGAAAACTCATAGTCGAGCATGGCAAGATCACCTTTGCCGATTTCATGGAGGCGGCTCTTTTTTTGCCGCCTGGAGGTTACTATACCTCAAGAAATCATGCTAAAGAGAAGGATTACTACACCGCACCTGTAGCTCACCCTGTCTTTGGTGCTTTGGTGGCGCTGCAATTGAAGCAGATGTGGGAACGCATGGGCTCGCCATATCCATTCTATGTGTTGGAGGTGGGTGCAGGTAGTGGTGTACTTGCCGGGGACATTCTGGCGTATTCATCATCACTGCAATCAGGGTTTTCAGATGCTCTTGAATATATAGGGATAGATTACGATGTGCTCAAAGGATCTCCAAATGGTGCCCATTTAATTAAGGCAAACGGACTGCCGTTTAGGGATGTGGTCGGCTGTGTTCTTTCGAATGAGTTGTTTGATGCCTTCCCAGTTCACCGCTTTGCCATACAGGATGGACGTGTCAAAGAAGTCTACGTCACATTGAAGGAAGATGAGTTTACGGAAATCCTTGAAGATCCTTCTACTCCGCGGCTGGAACAGCGGCTATCCTGCCTTGGGTTTGACCTGCCAGAGGGTTTCATGGGAGAGGTAAATCTGGCTATGGACGACTGGATAAATGATCTTTCACAGGTTCTAGAACAGGGGTTTGTACTCACCTTCGATTACGGCCATGTGGCGGAGGATATGTACTCGTCAGTGAGGGCGCGCGGCACACTGCGTTGCTATTATAGACACATTCTTGAAGGCAACCCATATCGGAGGATAGGGCTACAGGACATCACGGCCCATGTTGATTTTACGTCTCTAATGCGCTCTGGAGAAGAGCATGGACTGGCTTCAGTTGGCTACACTACACAAAAAGAGTTCCTGTTGAATATGGGTTTTCGGGGATTCCTGGAATCCATTGGTGAGCGACAGCTACCACAAAGAGAACTGGACGCTAACCGTATGGGTATGCTGGAGCTTGTCAAAGACGGAGAGATGGGCGATTTTAAAGTGTGTGTCCAGGCGAAGGGCTTTGGCTACGATAGTAAGCTACTTGGTTTTGATACAGACAGTCCTTTGAGAATGAGCAAAGACAAAAAACTTCCTGCTCTACCTCTTCTATCTACGGAGCATCTTGACCTAATGGCAGGCCGTTACCCTCACCTTTCCTTGGAGTGGGAGGGCCTGTGGCCCTTTGGGGAAGAGGGATAGTAGGCAACTTGCTGTACTAGTAGTTGGATACTGTTACGTTTGTGGAAGTCAGATTTGACGATTTGCAGAGTATTGGTATGTATTTACAGTAACGTCATCTAGTCTAGCTGCTTTTTTAGTAATCTGACAGCAGCTTCTATCCCATCGGCGTGATCGAAAATCGCTGAGCCTGCCACCACCACCTGTGCTCCCGCCTTTGCCACCAGAGGTGCAGTATTGGCGTTTATGCCACCGTCTACCTCCAACTCAGCTTGAATTCTCCTCTGCTCCATGAACTGACGCACATTGGCAATCTTCTGAGGGCTTTCGGTGATGAACTTTTGGGCAGGGAGCCCTGGGTTCACGGTCATCACCAGTATTTGGTCGAGTAACTGTAGTACTTCTTCAATGCTTGTCACTGAGGTGCCCGGGCTTATAGCTACTCCTACCTTGGCTCCGTACTCTTTTATCTGTGTGATGGTCCAGTGCAGCTGGGTGCATGCCTCAGCGTGGATCGTGATTATGTCTGCTCCAGCATCCAAGAATGAGGCGATGTGACGTTCTGGTTGCTCCACCATCATGTGTACGTCCAATGGTAAATCAGTCCACTTTTTTATGGCCTCTACTGTACGCGGCCCCCAGGTGAGTCCTGGCACAAAGTGTCCGTCCATTATGTCCACGTGTATGAGGTCTGCCCCAGCTTTGGTGACTTCTGTTACGTGTTCACCAAGGCGTGCGAAGTCCGCTGACAGTATCGATGCAGCCAGCTTGATACTGCTCATCGCGGCCACCTGGTTTTCGGGTCTATGTCGTAGAGTAGTTGTTGTAGTGAGGATTGGTATTTTGCCTCGTGATGCCATCCAGAGAAATCGAGGACATGGGTTGCTAGTACATCTGATTTCTGTTCATGCTGCCATTCGTTCAGCATATAGTCGTCAAGGCGTATGGGAAATAGTACGTCTCCATTCAACAATTCTGGTTCCATGTCGAGCGTTGCCGCACGCTTTTTGCGACGGTTGTTTGCAGTTCTGATAATGGATTCTTTTTGTAAGGCATGTTCAATCTCCTTAGGGACCCCATCCATTTTCAGGGAGTTTTGTGAACAGATTGGTAACATTTTATCGTCGTCCTTAATCGGCCGGCCAATCGTAGACCATACCTTTCTTCCTACAACTGTGTCTTGTATGTATTCCCAGCATGGCATGCCTATGGCATTCAAATCTTTACATAGACGTGTAGCCAACTCTGCATCTACGGATGAGTAGCTCACGAAGCAACGGTAGTGTTTTCTCTCGCTGTTTATTTGTGTTACCAATCCTGTTTACCTCGCTATCAACGGTGTATCAAGAATTTGATGAGCCTCTTTTACTGCTTCTTCAACTCTCAGTTGGTTGGTGCCTCCTGGCACATCGCGGCTGGCGATGGATGAGTTAGCGTTTATGGCGTATATGTCCTCATTGAAATTTGGAGAGAGTTTTTTGTACTCTTCCAGTTCCAATTCTGCTAGACCCTTGCCGTTGGCATCGGCATAGCGCACCAACTTGGCTACGATACCGTGTGCGGTGCGAAATGGCTCGCCCTTACCAACAAGGTAATCGGCAAGGTCTGTGGCTAAAATGTTGCTATCCCGTGCGGCCGCTCGCGTTCGATCGGCGTTGATTGTCAGTGTGCTAATCATGCCGTTAAATGCATCCAGTGTGCTCAGTAGAGTATCCACTGTGTCAAAGAAGCCTTCCTTGTCCTCTTGGAGGTCACGGTTGTATGTGAGGGGTAGTCCCTTGAGTATGGTCAGTATTCCAATAAGGTGGCCGTAGACACGGCCAGTTTTGCCGCGAGCCAGCTCTGCAAAGTCAGGGTTGCGTTTTTGTGGCATGATGCTGCTGCCTGTGGTGTAGTCATCGTCCAGGCGAATGAATCCGAACTCCTGTGATGACCAGAGCACAAGTTCCTCTCCTAGGCGTGAGAGGTGCATCATGCACGTGGCGGCGTCGGCGTGGTACTCCACGAGGAAGTCTCTGTCCGCAACGGCGTCCATGCTGTTCTTACTTATCTCGCGGAATCCCAATTCTTTTGCAACGAACTCACGGTCTAAGGGGTACGGAACTCCGGCTAGAGCGCCGCTACCGAGAGGAAGTACGTCGGTTCTATACAAGCAGTCCTGGAGTCGCTCCCTGTCTCGCTGAAGCATATGAAAGTAGGCTAGTAGGTGATGTGATAACAGGACTGGTTGGGCGCGCTGTAGATGTGTGTATCCAGGAATAACCACGCCATGATTAGCCTCGGCGGTGGCAAGGAGAGTAGCTTGAAGCGTTTTTAGTATTTTCTGTGTGTTACCTATGGCCTCTTTGCAGTAGAGGCGCATATCTGTGGCCACTTGGTCGTTGCGGGAACGGCCCGTGTGGAGCTTGCCAGCCACATCGCCTATTTTTTCAAAGAGGCGGGCCTCTATGTTCATGTGTAGGTCTTCCAAGGTCTCTTTCCATGGGAAAGAGCCTTCATCGATCTCATGCTGGATACTGTTAAGTCCACTGTCGATAAGCTCAGCGTCCTTGTCGGTGATTATGCCCTGTTTTGCCAGCATACGGGCGTGTGCCATTGACCCGGCCAGGTCCTGTCGGTACAGACGGCGGTCGTAGTGGATGGAGGCGGTATAGGACATAGTTCTTTTTTCGTTGGACATTGGTTTGTTATTCATTACGGGAGATTAACAGTATTTCAGTTAATTATTCTATGTACTCGTTCAGTCTGGGAAGCTCAAGCGGCTGGATTTTAGCCTGGATACGTCCGGCAAGTCCGTAGATGTGTATGAATCCCTCTGAGGCGCGATGATCGAAAATGTCTCCAGCATCGTATGTTGCAAGGTTGTGCTGGTAAAGGGAGGAAGGTGAACTTCTGCCCACAACCGTGCAGTTGCCTTTGAAAAGCTTCAGACGGATTGTGCCTGTGACGTAGCGTTGTGTGCTTTTCACGTAGGCATCCAAGTCTTGGTGGAAGCCCGTGTACCACAGACCATTATACACATGCTCGGCGTATTCCTGGGATACTTTCTCTTTCAATCTAAGCTGGTCCCTGCTCAGTGTGATACTTTCCAACGCCCGGTGAGCTGCATGCAGCACAGTTGCCGCGGGTGCTTCGTAGACTTCCCTGGATTTTATGCCTACAAGCCTGTCTTCCAGATGGTCAATACGTCCGACACCGTGTTCTCCTGCAACTGCGGCCAACTGTTCTATTAGGGCGACTCCATTCATATTTTTGCCGTCCAGTGCCACAGGCACTCCCTGATTGAAAGACACTTCAAGGTAAATGGGAGTTTGGGGTGCATTTTCTAGAGACTTAGTTAGTGAATAGGCTTCCTCCGGCGGTTCCTGCCAGGGGTCTTCCAGGTTCCCGGCCTCAACGCTGCGACCCCACAGGTTTTCATCTATAGAATATGGACTTCGTTGTGTCAGATCAAGGGGTACATTTCTGCTCTGGCCGTACTGAATTTCCTCATCCCTGGTCATATGCCATTCCCTGGCAGGAGCGATTATACGAAGAGATGGATCCATACCAGCAATGCTGAGATCAAAGCGCACCTGGTCGTTGCCCTTGCCTGTGCAGCCGTGTGCCACTGCCTCGGCCCCTTCCCTGTGGGCGACATCCAGTAGATATCTGGCTATCAATGGACGTCCTAGGGCTGTTGCCATTGAGTATTGACCCTGGTAGATGGCGCCGGCCTGCAAGGCAGGGAATACGAAGTGACGCACGAAATCTTCCCGGCCTTCTACAATAAGGGCCTTAAGTGCACCTGCCGCAAGAGCTCTCTCTTGTACGTCCCTTCTTCCCTTTGCTCCACCCAAGTTTGCCGTGAGAGTTATGATTTCGGCATCGTAATGTTCTTTCAGCCATGGAATAGCAACTGATGTATCAAGGCCACCGCTGTATGCCAGGACTACTTTAATTGTCACTTTGAATGGTTCTCCTTACAGATTGGATTGTCTAGCTGTAAACTACTTTGCTAAATGCTATCTCAAACCGCTCTAGCGCCGTGTCAACCTCCTGTTGACTCACGTTCAGTGGAGGCATGAAGCGGATGGCATTGGGCCGGACGGGGTTGAGAAGCAGTCCTTCTTCATTGCAAAGCGATACCATTTGTCCTGAGATATCGCTGCTGAACTGTACTGCAATGAGAAGTCCCATACCGCGAACTTCCGTGATGAGTTCGTGTCTGGAGGCAATGGCATTAAGGCCATCTCTAAGGTGCTGACCTACTGTTTCGGCATAAGCCGGAATATCATTCTGGACTACGTGATCTACAACAGCGAAGGATGCAGCACACGTTAGAGCGTTACCTCCGTATGTGGAGCCGTGGTCTCCGGGGGCCAGCAGGCAGAATTTCTCTTTGGCCATGAACGCACCTATTGGTACGCCGCCGCCAAGTCCCTTGGCCAGTGTAATTGCATCTGGTTCTACCCCAAAACGCTCGTAGCCAAACAGGGTGCCCAGGCGCCCGATGCCCGTTTGCACCTCGTCCAGGACCATCACCAAGTTCTGTTCATCGCACCACGCGCGTACCTGCTTTAAGTAATCCATTGATGGGACGATGACGCCTCCCTCTCCCTGTACGGGTTCAAGCATGACGGCGCATGTGTTGCTGTTGGTGGCTGCTTTGATGGCTTCGATATCGTTGTAGGGCACATTTACAAAGCCAGGAGCTAGGGGTTGCCACTGTTCCTGATAGCTGGGCTGGCCTGTGGCTGCCGCCATGGTCAGCGTGCGTCCATGAAAGGAGTTTAGTGCTGTTATGATTTCGTATGCTCCGTTTCGGTTGATCTTGCCGTACTTGCGGGCCAGTTTGACGGCTCCCTCGTTGGCTTCCGCACCGCTGTTGCTGAAGAAGATACGGTCTAGGCAGCTGTTTTCTACTAGAAGCTGGGCCAACTTAACCTGGGGTATGGTATAGAATTGGTTGGAGGTCTGCATCAAGGTGTGAGCCTGTTCCTCAATGGCGCTGACCAGAGATGGATGACAATGTCCAAGAGTATTGACTGCCCAACCAGATGTGAAATCTAGATACTCTTTGTCGTTTTCGTCCCAAACTAACGTACCTTTCCCTTTCACAATCACCACCGGTTGACGTCGAGCCACCTGCATATAGTACTTATTTTCTAGATCAATCAAGTTGCTCATTTTTCTCCTTCTGATATGGACTTTATCATCTGTTTCAAGTTCGTTGCTAGTTGGTTTAGAGTCTGCTGAATGTCCTCTATGGATTGCCGTATGTCTTCGATTTGCTGTTGCTCTGTGTCATACGTGTGTAGTGACGTAGTGTCGCCACCATCTGAATCAGGTCGTTTTTCCAGAAGTGCGTCAAGAGCGCTTTGGAAATCGCCCTTCATAACAACTCGTTTGGCATCGGCTACAATCACCTGCTTAAGTTCCGGGAATGTTATGTTATCTGCCTGTATGTAAAGAGGCTCAACGTACATTAAGAACTTTTCCCCTTCATGCTCAATGGGGGTGACAAGCAGATTGCCTCTGATGCATCTGGCACCCCTTTGGCACAGCAGAGTGAACTGCTGTTTGATTGTGAAATCCTGGTCTATGCGTGCTTCTATCTGTTCTGGTCCGTCCACTTGAATGCCTTTTGGAAAGAAGAACGCTTTTAGGCTACCATACTGCCCACGGTCGTTGTCCATACGGGCGGCCAACCATGCCACCTGATTTGGCTTGTTGAGTGGGGTGAATGGGAGCATGAGAACAAATTCTTCCTTCTCCTCGCCCGGAAGCTTCATTATGACATGGTATGGCTGTATTGGCTGCATTGTTTCAAAGAATAGTTCCTGTGGTATGCTCCATGGGTCTTCTTTGCGATAAAAGTCGGTGGTGTCTTTCATATGGTATAAGAGGTATTTTTCAGCCTGTATGGAGAAGAAGTCACGTGGATAGCGAATGTGAGATTGCAGGTCTTTAGGCATCTCTCTCCCTGACTTGAATAGGCCCGGGAATATATTTGAATAGGTCTGAATTAGTGCATCCTCTTCGTCAAAGATATAGAAGTCTACCTCACCTGTGTAGGCGTTGACTACTGCCTTTACGCTATTTCGGATGTAGTTGAAATCATCGCGGTACGGGTCTGAGTATGGATAATGATCTGTGACGGTATAGGCATCCTGAATCCACCATAAATTGCCTTCGCTCACTACTATATATGGGTCTGAGTCCAATCGCAGGAATGGAGCCAATTGTTTTACTCTATCCTGGATTAGTCGCCTGTACTGGATTCTGCTCTCGGATGATATAGCTCCGCTGATTAGGATGTTGATGTCTACGAACTCCAATGCATAGGCTAGTCTGTGAGCCACAGAACTGAGCTGTACCCCGCCGCCGCCATCGTATTTATACTCTGTGTTGGCGACTGGGTTCGAATCTATAGCAGGGAAATCGAATTCTGGTTCCTTGGACTTGACTATGACATAGTTTGCGCTGTTCTCTCCATAGTAGATCTGTGGTTGTGTTATCTGCGGGACGAGCCCTTCTAGTGACTCCGTAGCTGCTTTTGGGGGAATGTCTTTAATGTAGAATTCAGGTTTCCCTTCGGCTGTGAACTCCGTCGTCGGGCTCATGGCTATCCCGAAGCCATGAGTGAATTGGAGTCGGCTATTTACCCAGGACTGTGATTCCTGTGGCAGATCCTCAGGGAAAAGCTCACGCGCCCCTAAGACCACCTGGCGAATTTCTCCATTTATGTTGTAGCGGTCTATATCCACTCCCACGAACCGATAGTAAGCTCTGAAGAACTGAATCTGGTTGTATATGCTCGTGAGCGGGCGGCGGTCCCACAACCGCACGTTGTTAATTGTTCCAGGATTGGCTGCCACAGCTTCCGCGGATAGAGGGGCTAGCTCGCCAGCTCGACTTCCTGTATCTATGGTGGCCAGATCGTAATCTTCCTCAACGATGCGGTCTAGGGCGAAGCCATGCCGTGTGAATTCTAGGTGGTGAGGAATATAAGCGCGTTCCTTGTCCAATTCGTTGGGATCTACTTGGAAGCGTTGTACAAGAGATGGGTAAATTGCCCCCACTATTATGGCCGCCGTAATCCACAAACCAAGACCGCCCACGATTATTCGAGGAGATCGGAAATAGGCGTTGGTAAGGAGCAGTACTCCTATCATGCTGCCTATAGCAATAAGAATATAGAGTGTTGGGAGACGTGCGTGTAGGTCGGTATATGAGGCACCGAAGATAGCTCCGCTGGAGGAAAACAGGAGTTCGTAGCGGTCCATCCAGTAGCTCCATGTTATAACTAAAAGCAGCAGGCCCAATAGAATTGAAGCGTGACTCATTGCATGATTAATTGTCTGAGTTAAGTTTATTCCGCTTAGTTTTATTTTGATGAGGTATATTGAAATTACAACTAATATTGTTGTTGTTATGGCTCCAAGCAACCATCCCTGAATAACATTTAACATTGGTAACGTGAACACGTAGAAAGACACGTCATTGTGGAATACTGGGTCATCTGTGTTGAACTGGACATTGTGGATGAACTTAAGCGCCGTTTCCCATTGACTGCTCGCTATGGCACCGAAGATAATGGCCAGCAGGAAAATAATTAGCCACGTGCCCCACGTAAAAAGGCACTTCATCCAATCCTGAACAGCGAGCGACAAGGATATTGTCGGCTCACCCTTGAAGTTTTTGTATGCGAACAAGGTGTTTGGTATGATGATAGTCGTAAAGCCCAAGGCCCCAAAGAAAAAGAGCCACAGCTTGGTGCCCACAATCTTCATGTAGACGCTGCTGTAGTCGAGTGCCTCGAACCAGAGCCAATTGGTGAATAGCTGTCTCAGTATGTTTAGGAGGACGAGGAATAGTATTAGGCCAAAAACTATCAGTCCCCACTTCAACATCCGGGTTGAATCAAAAGATATAACAGACCTTCTGGTTTCTCCATTGTGGAATGGCGACCAGTCCTGATCGCCTTTGAAGCTAGACATTGCCTCTAATCAATCCTGGTGCCGGAGGAGTGTCCCGCTACAAAATCTAGTAGAGAATTACTTCTTCTCCCATCTAATATCTGGGCAACTCTAACCTTTTCTAGTGCACGCAAGCAAGCCTCTACCTTTGGTACCATGCCACCTGCAATTGTGCCTGAACTTATTAAATCGGTTACTTGAGCTGAGGTGAGTTTGTTAATAACGTTGCGGTTAGAGTCCATTACCCCTTCCACATCGGTTAGAAAGACCATTGACTCTGCCTGTAGTGTGCGTGCTATCTCACCAGCGGCGGTATCACCGTTGATGTTTAATAGAGCTCCGCTGTGCTCCGAGGAATCTATGACATGAATGGCCACAGGCGCTATTACTGGTATGTATCCAGAGGTTAGGGCCTGGTGGATGGGAGCAGTGTCTACCTGTGTAATTTTCCCCACGTACCCAAGCTCTGGGTCCAGGATTTCTGCTTGAAGCATTCCCCCATCTACACCACTCATTCCGATTGCTTTTCCTCCTAGTCTTTGAATGGAGGCCACCAAGTTCTTGTTTACAAGTCCAGCCAGTGTTGCAGCTACAATTTCCATGCTTGTGGCATCGGTAATCCTGAGGCCATTTACGAAGTGAGCGAGTGCGCCCTGCTTCTCCATCCATTGAGAGATTACCTGCCCACCACCGTGAATTACCACCGGAACCTCACCCTGCTGTTGCAGCGCAACAAGATCCTGTATTGTGGTGTCTTTATTGCTTAAAACGCTTCCTCCTATCTTGATTACCAAGGTAGGAGGAAGGTGTACATCAGGAGTCAAGCTACTCTTTTCCATTTATCGATTTCCATGACGTGGTTTTTAGGCTACCGCTGTGATGCTCCCTAGGAGGGCTGCACAGCGGGCACGTATCACGTGGTGTAAGCGCTGTTGAAGGTGACGTACTCTTCGCTGATATCGCAGCCCCAAGCGGTTGCAGATGCGGTGCCAAGGTTAAGATTAAGGCGTATGCTAATTTCAGGCCCAGTCATGGTTAAGACCACCGCGTCTTTGAAGTATGGTATGGGGCGGCCCTCTTCCATAATACATACATCACTGATGTAGAGAGCTATTAGGTTCTCTACAAGTTCAGCGCCGCTGTATCCAAGTGCAACAATGATGCGACCCCAGTTGGGGTCACCGCCGTGGATGGCGGACTTGACCAAGGTGGAAGCGGCCACGGCTCTAGCGGCGGCCCTAGCATCGCTCTCTGTTACAGCGCCTTCTACAGTGACATTTACCAGCTTGGAAGCACCTTCGCCGTCTCTGGCTATCTCTCTTGCCAACGCGATGGATACTTCATTTAGTGCGTGCATGAAGGCTTCTTCGCCCGGACTGCCAGATGTAATGGTATCTCCACCGGCGGCTCCATTTGCCATAATAATAACGCTGTCATTTGTGCTTGTATCACCGTCGATGGTAATCATATTGAATGATGCATCAACTGATTTAGAGAGGGATTTCTGAAGGAATTTTTGCTCAACTGGTGCATCTGTTGTCATGAAGGCTAGCATAGTCGCCATGTTGGGGTGGATCATTCCGGAACCCTTGGAAATGCCTCCAAGTATGTAGGTGTTCTCTCCAATATTGAAGGAAACTGCGAATTCTTTTGATATGGTATCCGTGGTCCGAATTGCCCGGCCCAGTGCATGTCCTCCGTTTTCGTCTGCGGTTAGCTGCACTTTGGGTACACCGTTGCGGATTAATGCCATTGGTAGCTCAACTCCTATAAGTCCGGTGCTACAGGCAAGGACAAGTTCTGGGTCAATGCCCAGGTGATTTGCTGCTATGTCAGCCATTTCCAAGGCATCTGTCATTCCTTGATCGCCTACGCAAGCATTGGCTATTCCGCTATTGATGATTATTGCCTGTGCGTATCCAGAAGCCACTCTGCGCTGGTCAAGGACAACAGACGGTGATTTGATTTGATTTGTGGTGAAAGTTCCCGCGACAGTGCAGCGTGTCTCAGAGCTGACGATGCCAAGATCTAGCTTATCCTTGGTGTATGTCCTGATGCCTGAATAGGTTGCTCCTGCTAAGAACCCCTTTGCAGACGTTATTGTGCCATCTTTCAACCACTTCAACTCTACGTTCACCTCGAGTAATCTATATATTGCGTGGAACTGATACCAGTATAACACTATACTAGGCACAACAAAAGATGCGAGGAGAGATATACATACGCATCTTTTGAGAGCGCAATGTGGCTTCATTCATCAGAAAACATGGGAAGTGATATGCTTCTGTTTAGAATTCGCCCCCTCAGCGCGAAATTTCTCTTGGATGACTATAAACATAGCCTTGGTGTGCGAAGAGTATTATGTGTAGATCTACACTATCTGCGTGAGCAGATTGCGATAGACGGACAGGATTTGGCGTGAGATATGTTCCAACAAGGATTTCCGGTCTGATATAAGAATGTCAAGGAGCACTACGTTTACAGCAGTGAATTTTCTTTGCCGCCGCGTTGCTTTAATGCGGAGTGTCAAACAGATCTTGGGAAACATATGAGAGTGACACACCAAGAAAGGCAATCACATCAACGATGAACAATCCCTTAGCCGGGTTCACTCCATCTCCACTGTTCCTGCTTTTCTTTCCAGTTCTTTCTGAAGTCTCCGAAGCCTGCTGCTCAATCTAACTGGATATTTGTCGGCTTTCTTCAGGCTCTTGAATCTGTCATCTAGGGCCGAAAAATCCTGTTGAAAGCGTTCTCTTATCTCCGGTAAAGATGGCAAGGGCTTTGTTATTTTGCCCTCTCCCATGAAGGTTTCCAAAAGGGCATCAGCTCTGGGTTCCGGAAGCTGATCATCTGCAAGGCCGATGACATCACCGCTCAGTTGCCCTTTTGAGTCCATGAGCCGGAACACTTGTTTCTCATCTGCCAGTGATATTTTCCCAGTGCTGAGCTTGAGGACTGGCCGTTCGTCATACTTTACAAGCTTGTAGGCCATGTCCAGCCAGGGAGCATCTCCAGAGACACCCATGCGTGTTCCAATACCAAAGCCATCTATGGGAGCATCCGCTGCCACTAGCCTCTCTACCTCAAACTCGTCCAGCCCTCCACTGGCGAGGATGGTTACGTATCCAAGCTCCGCTTCATCCAAGATTTTTCGTACCTGTCGACTCAGCTCGATGAGGTCGCCGCTGTCTAGCCGTACGCCTCTCAGTCTGTTTCCCTTGGACTCCATTTCATGGGCGACCACGACGGCTTTGTGCGCTCCAGCGACTGTATTGTAGGTGTCAATGAGAAGAACGGTGGTCTCAGGGAAGCTCTTGGCAAATGCTCTGAAGGATTCCAATTCATTCTCGAAGCTGGTGACGTATGAGTGAGCCATGGTCCCAGTTACAGGTATACCGTATGTTTTCCCGGCTAGGACGTTGCTGGTCGATTGGAAACCAACTATGTAGCTGGATCTTGCTGCTTTCATGCCCGCGTCTACTCCGTGTGTGCGTCTCAGTGAGAAATCAGACACAGACCTATTTCCGGCTGACCAAAAACACCGAGCCGCCTTGGTAGCAACCACGCTCTGGAGGTTGAGTTGATTTATGACCAAGGTCTCTACCAGCTGCGCTTCGATTATAGGCGCTGTGACCTCCAGCATAGGTTCGCCATAGAAGCAGAGGCGTCCCTCAGGAATTGCGCGGACATTTCCTGTGAATCGAAGATGGCACAGATAATCCAGGAATTCGCTGGCAAATATCCCGGTGGAGTGTAGGTAATCAATGGCTGCCGACGAAACGGAGAACGCCTCCAGGTAGTTCAACACATCTTCCAGGCCGGCGGCTACAAGGTAGGGTCGATTGACTCTGGATTGGCGCACGAACAGACTGAAGGTGCCAGGAGCGAACATCTGCTCTTGCATGTAGCTCTGTGCCATAGTCAACTCGTAGAGGTCCGTGAATAATGCCGTTTCTTCAGGGGAGAGTGAGCCAGGCCTGTTCATGTAGTTGTCTCTTCCAGTGTCTATTTGTTGGTATCTATCAGCTTGCTTGAGTTAAGTTTACGGATATGAGTTATATCCGTCAAAGGTTGATATCGTATATGCTTGCACAATGAAATTGGCGTATAGATCTCCCTCGGCACTTCTTTCTATAGTAGAATCCCATCAGGAATAATTGCGACAGTGCAGGTCACTATACGCATCATCTTTAATGGAGTACTTTAAAGTGCTTATAAATACTTATTATTGCATGTTTGTGCAGCCCAACGTTTAGAGTAAATTGATACCGCTGAAGCTATCGCTAAAAAATTTCCTTTCCTATCGCGATAGAGCACCAGTCCTTGATCTGGAGGGTGTGCATGTTGCTTGCCTATGCGGCGATAATGGCCACGGTAAATCGGCCTTATTGGATGCAATAACCTGGGTCCTTTGGGGTACCGCTAGGGCTAGGGTTCAGGAAGAGTTGGTCTATCAGGGCGAAAGCGACATGATGGTTGACCTTGAGTTCCAGGCTGGTGACGGTCGTTACTGGGTGTCCAGGAGGTTTGCACGTCCCACAAGGGGCCGTCAGGGGGCCACGTTTCTGGAGCTTTTTCACTCCACCGAAGAGAGTTTCCAGCCGATTACAGGTAACTCCGTGCGAGAGACAGAGGCAAAAATTCGATCGTTGCTCCGCATGGACTATGACACCTTTGTCAACAGCGCATTCATTCTTCAGGGCAGGGCTGATATGTTCACTACAAGTACGCCATCAAAGCGCAAGGAGCTTCTTGGTGAGGTACTCAACCTATCCTGGTACGAACGTTTGGCAGAGAAGACCAGAGCACAGGCCAGGGAGAGAGATGCCTCAGTGAGAATGCTGGAAGCTGATATAGGGACCATAGATGGTGAGATATCACGCAAAGAAGGATATCAGGCTCAGATGGGCATAATAACGGGAGAGTTGGCAGTTTTGGACACTGATGTACGTGGTCGAGAATCCAGGCTTGATGCCCTTCAGGCGGAAATCCACCGACTCCAAACCTTGAAGCAAGAGTTGAGTGGATTGGAACTAGAAGAAAAGCGAGTTTTTGAGGAACTGAGAGGACGGGAGTCACGGTTGAGATTACAAAGGAAGCGAGTTGAGGAGATTATGGTCGATGCCGAGCGCTTGCCTAAGCTGGAATTTGAGCTTATACAACTTCGCATCTTCTTGGATGAACTGTCCACTCCTTCCCAGGAAACTGATCAGCAAAGGATACAAGTCCGAGAATTTCAATCTCAGGTTCTTCATCTTAGACAAATCAATTTGGGGTTGAAAGCGGAGATGGATGATCTTAGAGTGAAGGTGGACCTCCTTCACGAGGCCAGTGGGCCGGACGGGATCGGGGCCAGTTGTCCTCTATGCGGTGAGGACCTAGGCGAAGAAGGGTGTCAACATCTTGCTGCCAACTACGAGTCACAGGGAAGACAGAAGGCTGCCAGCCATCGTGAGAACGATGTCTCCATAACTCGGATGGAAACTGAGAGAATAAAGATGGAACAGGAATTCGCGAAAATGGAATCCGAATTCATAGATATTCGTAAGAAAGAGGAAGATCGTCGTGACTCCCTGTTCAGAGCGGTTGAGGGGGCTAGGGCCGCTGGGGACATGGCCGATCAACTTACTGACGCTCTGGAATCTGAGGAAGCGCTGTTGCAAGTGAACCACCAGCGCTTGCAGGAAGTGCAATTGGCCATGCCTTCACTGAAAGGAGCGCTTGTCTTGCTATCTGGCATTCTGGATTCTCAGAACGAGGAGAAATCACATTTGGCTGCTTTAAGGGTGCGGCAAGGACGTCTTCTCGAAGATAGTGGTGTGGTGCATGGCCAACTGGAAAGGTGCCGTGAGCTTGAGCTTAGGCGTGTGGAAAAAGCTGAATCCCTAGGTGTATCCTCGCATCAGAAGGGGGTTTACGACCAGCTAGCGGTGGCATTCGGCAAGAGTGGAATACAGGCACTTTTGATTGAGCAGGCCCTTCCCGAGTTGGAGGACCAGGCCAACGATATTCTGGGTCGTGTTACAGATCATCGTATGAACTTGAAGTTGGAGAGTCAGCGAGAGAGGCGCGGAGGCGGAGATCCGAGAGAAACATTGGACATCAAGATTTCCGATGAGCTTGGCACACGCAGCTATGAAACATACAGCGGTGGCGAGGCCTTCCGCATAAACTTCGCCCTTCGCATTGCCCTTTCCAAACTTCTCGCCAACCGCTCAGGGGCACCGTTGCCTACCCTGTTTATAGATGAGGGGTTCGGTACACAGGACGCAGAGGGTTTGGAAAAGCTGGTGGAAGCCATAAATGCAATTCAGGGCGATTTCCAGAAGATAATCGTGATAACTCACATAGAAGAGCTGAAAGAGGCCTTTCCCGTACGCATAGAGGTTACAAAGTCCAATGAAGGATCCACTTTTACTATAACCTAATGGTCTGTTAAACCCCCTCGGCAGGTATTTTGGCATCTCACTTCCTCAGCAAATTGACGAACTCAACGGTGTTATTGGGGCTTATTCCCTCAATTTGGCACAATCCATATGGTCGAGTTTCGATTATGATGTTGTTGTCTCTGGAGAATGCCAGCCTCAGTCGTGGTTCCAGTAACGATCTCATCTGCACACACAATCCTCCATTGCCCACAAACACCAGATTCTCTAATGGATAAGTGAGGCGTAACGGCGCCAAAGATGATTTGCAGTTTTGACTATTTCTAGTAGATACCGGCTGCCTCAAAGTGGTTCACAGGTATAGAACACCTATGACAATTATCACAAAGAATGTTCAGAAGCTTACCTCGTCGGTGTCTAGCAGCGTGACTACATCTGTAATACCTAGCTCTCCAGAATCAGTGTCGAGAGCTACTAGTAAAGCTTGAGTCGGAAGGTGATAGTGGATATGGCAAAAACATTCTCAATGTAACTGTACACAGAGATTATATTACAATTGACGCTGCGCGGGTTTTGCACTGCCACACACGTTGCTTTTAGCAGAGTACGTTAATCGAGTGCAACGCTTGTGAAAAGTGTGTGCAGGGACGCCATGCTGTCGTTGACAGCCATCCAGCGCCTTGCTATATTCGAATGGGAGTACTGATGACCGCTTCTTTAAATGCAAAAAGAACTCAGACACTGCTCATATCTAGAGAGCAGATAGCATCGACAATCAATCGTATGGCTAACCAGATACAGGAAGACTATCCCGTTGATATACCACTGCTGGTTGGTGTCCTAAAAGGCTCATTTGTATTCCTGGCCGACCTGATACGGCAGATGCAGCGACCTGTGGAAATTGACTTCATTCGTCTCTCAAGTTATGGAGACGAGGTGCAATCGTCAGGCAATGTGAAGCTCAGCATGGGTGTCTCTAGTTCAATTAAAGGGAGAGAAGTTCTGGTTGTGGAGGATATAGTTGACACCGGATTAACCTCGTCCTATATATTTGGGTATTTGCGGAGAAAGGGCGCTTCATCTGTGAAGCTTTGCACTTTGTTGGATAAGCCCTCTCGCAGACAGGTGTCTGTGACCCCTGACTACCTGGGTTTCACTGTGCCAAACGAGTTTATGGTTGGTTATGGTTTGGACTTCGAACAGCAATATCGCCATCTACCAGACATTCATGTTCTTGATGGAAGTGCTCATGAGTCTTAAAGGCCTCATAGAAGTGGCGCGCGGAGATGCCAGAGCTGACTTGATGTTTTCCAATGCTAGAATCGTGAACACATTCACTGGTGAGATTGAAGAGAACGACGTAGCCGTGTATCAGGGTCGTGTGGCGGGCATCGGCGATTACAAAGAAGCGCGACGGGTTATTGACCTCGGCGGTAAATACCTGGTACCTGGATTCATAGACGGCCACTTTCATCTGGAGAGCAGCTATCTTCATGTAGACCAGTTTGCCAGGGCTGTGGTGCCAAGAGGCACATTGGCAGCTGTCACTGATCTTCATGAGGTGACCAACGTGTCCGGCCTTGATGGCATGAGATATATAATGGACTGTGCTCGTAAGGTTCCGGTAGACCTTTTTTTTGTAGCTCCGTCCTGCGTGCCATCCACATCAATGGAGACATCAGGGTTCACACTGGAGCCATCTGACATTCGCAAAGCACTGCGATGGAAACGGGTCATTGGACTAGGTGAATTGATGAACTTTCCAGGAGTGATAAATGCCGACCCTCACGTCCTTGAGAAGATCAAAGCAGCTAGTGGACTACCAAAAGACGGACACGCCCCGCGTGTGCGTGGCAAGGCTCTCAACGCGTACCTTGCACCAATAATCGGCTCAGATCACGAGTCTACTGAGTACGATGAGGGCCTTGAGAAGCTGCGACGTGGTATGCGTCTTATGATAAGAGAAGGTTCATCTGAGAAGAACCTGGAAGAACTGCTCCCCCTGGTCAATGATGGCAATTATCACCGTTGCATGCTAGTTGTTGATGACCGCAGCGCACTGGATATTCTGGAAGAGGGTGATGTGGACGCCGTGGTGCGTAAGGCCATTCGACTAGGCTTAGACCCTGTCAGGGCTATTCAGATGGCCTCACTCAATGTGGCAGAGTACTTTCGGCTGGAGGGTCTTGGTGGTATAGCTCCCGGCTACTACGCCAACATGATGGTCGTCGGTGACCTGAAGGAATTGGATATTCAGCAGGTGTATTACAGGGGTCGTTTGGTGGCCGAGAACGGGAAACCTTTATTCACTCCAAATATACCTACAAATGAGGCCATAACCCGTACCATGCATGTTAAACCATTTACTAAAGTAGATCTAGCGCTGACAGCAGGTGACGCTGCGACATTCCCTGTGATTGAGATTGTTCCTGGGCAAATTGTGACCCGCAGGCTGGATCAGCGTCCTAGCCGAAGCAATGGCACTGTGATTGCTGATGCCGCTAAGGACATGCTCAAGCTGGTGGTGGTTGAGCGTCACCATGCCACTGGCAACATCGGTATAGGATTGGTTAAGGGCTTTGGCTTGAAGAAAGGGGCCATAGCCACCTCTGTTGCCCACGACTCCCACAACATAGTTGTTGCAGGAGTGTCAGATGACGATATCTATGCTGCCATCAAAGAGGTGGAGGTCAATCAGGGTGGTCTTGCGGTGGCCGCGGATGGTAAAATTCTAGCTTCACTCCCACTGCCGATTGCTGGCCTCCTCTCGCAGGAACCTCTTGAGACTGTGGCTGCGAAAATAAAGGAAATGGAACGCTTGACCAGGGATCTGGGTTGTCAGGTTCCATCGCCATTTTCTGTTCTCTCATTCCTGGCTTTGCCGGTTATACCTGAACTGAAGCTGACAGATATGGGTCTGGTGGACGTGATGGCGGCCAAACTTCTGGATGTGGGGTAGGCACTCATGCGCAATATTGAAGCCGTTACATTCGACCTGTGGCAGACTCTCATAATGGACGATCGCGAGCTTGGCAGGGCCAGAACGCGGAGGCGCCTGGAAGGATCTCTGGAAGCTCTCACAGACGCTGGCTATGATTTTTCATTTGATCAGCTACAAGAGGCTTACCGCAGCTGTTTCAGGGCATGTCGCCTCATTCACTCCGAAGAGAAGGATGTAACCTTCGACGAGCAGGTTGAAATGTTCATAAACAACATAGATAATGGCCTGTCCCAGCGCTTGAACAGCCAGGTGGTGGAACAGATCACCTACTGGTATGCGGAGGCATTCTTTGAATTTCCTCCCCCCGTTGCACCGGAGGCGTACAAGGTGTTGGAGGATGTGAGGGGAATGGGGTACCGTGTTGCCTTAATCTCCAACACTGGCATGACGCCAGGCAGATTGTTTAGAAGATACCTGGCGCAGCAAGGTATCTTAGATTTTTTCCATGTCCTCACATTCTCTGACGAGGTGAAGCTATGCAAACCTTCTACGGAGATGTTCCATATGACGTTACAAGAACTGGGAACTACTCCAGACAAGACTGTCCATCTGGGAGATCACATTCAGAATGATGTTCTAGGGGCCAACCGAGCTGGCATGACGAGCGTGCTTTTGGGAACAGCCGAAGGCCAGGAGAAGGTGGCCGACCCTTATCTGCAAGTCCTGACTCTTGGCGAGTTTCCCAAGGCACTGGAGACATTGTTCTAGTAAACTCCATCTTGTAGGTTGCAAGTGAAGCAGTGTTGAATGCGCTGGGTGTCTAGAATAAGATAGCCTAAGGTTTTGTATAATGAGGCCACTTTGTCAGAACTGAAGTACGCAGGAAAACAACCATCCTTCAACACACCCAATCCCATAGAGTGGTCACAAGGATGCCTCAGGCTCCTTGACCAGACCAAGCTGCCCTGGGAAGAGGTTGTTCTGGATATCAAAACCACCAAAGACACCGCACTAGCTATACGCGAGATGCGAGTTAGGGGTGCTCCGGCCATAGGCGTCACGGCCGCCTATGGGATGGTGCTTGCAGCGACAGCCATTAAAGGGACGGACAGAAAATCTACCCTGGACGGACTGCTGCTGGCCTCTCAGGAGTTGGCAGAGTCAAGGCCAACGGCCGTTAACCTTCGCTGGGCGCTGGACAGGATGATGGCCTTCGCAGAGAGAATACCACAGAAGGACAATATGGAAACTTCGCTTTTAAGTGAGGCCAAACAAGTCCACCTAGAGACCCAGGAGTCTGACTTGAGGATGGCCACATTTGGTGCATCCCTCATTCCGCTGTGTTCCACAGTATTGACTCACTGCAACACCGGCGCACTGGCCACTGGGGGCTACGGCACTGCACTTGGCGTCATTCACCGTGCGTGGATGGAAGGTCGAGTGAAGGATGTTCTAGCCACTGAGACTAGGCCCTGGCTTCAGGGAGCGCGACTTACCACATGGGAGTTGGCGCACATGGGCATTCCCGCGACACTCATAGTGGATTCCGCTGCTGGATATCTGATGAACCAGGGCAAAATCCATTGCGCCATCGTTGGGGCGGACAGGATTGCGGCCAACGGCGATGTGGCGAACAAGATAGGCACCTGCTCACTGGCAATACTGGCCCATGCTCATGGCATACCATTCTACGTGGCAGCACCATTTAGTACCGTTGATATGAGCATGGCATCAGGAGACGAAATACCCATAGAGGAACGCCCAGCGGAAGAGATAAGGCGAATTAGAGACACACAGATAGCACTGGAGAACACACCTGTCTTGAACCCGGCATTTGACGTGACTCCCAGCAAATACATCAAGGCCATCATTACAGATAGGGGTGTTGCAGAGGCGCCCTACGTAGAGGCTTTGCGAAAGCTGGCGAACTGTGACTGAAACCCGCATTGGAATAATAGGCGGCACTGGTTTGTACCAGATGGAAGGTTTGAACGACGTGAAGGAAGTCTACCTCGATACGCCCTTTGGCAAGCCAAGCGATGCTATCGTTACAGGAACTTTTCATGGAGTAGGGGTTGCTTTTCTGCCACGTCACGGCAGAGGACACTTTTTTTCGCCATCGGAGATACCAGTCAGGGCCAACATATATGCCATGAAAGCCATTGGTGTCCAGAGGATAATATCTGTGAGCGCGGTGGGCAGCCTCAGAGAAGAAATAAGTCCCCTGGATATGGTTATACCTGACCAGATTATTGATAAGACAAAGGGTCGTGTGAGCACCTTCTTTGGAGACGGCATAGTGGCTCACGTCGGATTTGCTGAGCCGTTTTGCCCATATATGACAGAGGCACTTCACCGTGGATCGGAGAAAATTGGAGCTAAGGTTCATCCAACAGGTACATATGTGGTCATGGAAGGCCCACAGTTTTCCACCAAAGCTGAGTCACATATGTACCGCTCGTGGGGTGCTGACGTCATCGGCATGACCGCGCTGCCGGAGGCCAAACTCGCCAGAGAAGCAGAGATATGCTACGCTATATTAGCTTGCTCTACAGACTACGACTGTTGGCATGAGAGCGAAACACCGGTGACCGTGGAGATGGTGGTGGCGAACCTGAATAAGAACACATCCCTCTCCAAAGCGATACTTGCTGACGTGATTCCGAGCTTGTCCGAGGAGCGGAATTGTTCTTGTGGTTCAGCCCTTGAGAATACCATCATAACCGCTAGAGAAGCGATTCCAACTGAAGCACTGGGGCGTCTTGCTCTGTTGGTAGACAAGTATTTAAAATAGCGTGCCTATATACTTATTTCATGCTATGGAATAAGCGTCAAAATAATTGAGATACTTGGAGGATCATTGGTATGCCAAGACAAGATTCAGGAGAGCCATACTGGCGTGTAAGCCTGGAAGAGGCCAAGGAGATGATTGATGGCGGGAACGCCGTGGTTATTGATGTGCGTCAGCCCGATGAGTGGGCTTCCGGTCATGTAGCTGGAGCTGTGCATATCCCTGTTGACGATGTCATTGCCCGCATCGACGAGTTACCCGCGGGGAAGGATCTGCTTTTCATATGCGCCATGGGCGCGCGAAGCGGTTTGGCATGTGAGATGGCCGCGGCTATGAGCCTAGCCTCTGACCGCCTCTTCAACATAGAGGCCGGCACTCCAGCCTGGATACAGGGTAACTATCCAACTGAGAAAGGTTAGCCAACACCAGTTTGGGAGCGTCTTATTTTACGCTGTAGATTTGGTGTTAGTGTGTGTGGTGATCGGGGGGTTCTCTGATTAGCAAATGTATTATAATGGGCTGTTTTTGCATCTCATGTAGCACTTATTTACGACGTTCTCGAGAGGAATCGCTTAGGTAAACAATTGTGATGTATGAAGAACAAAGAAACCTTAAAGACGTGGTTGGTATTGGCAATGCTATGGTCGATATCTTGGCACCTGCAGGCGAGGCGTTTTTGCTTGAACATGGCCTGCTAAAGGGTGCAATGACGCTGGTGGACGCCCTACAGGCGGACAAAATACATGAAGCAATGGTCCCTGGAATAGAGATGTCCGGAGGCTCCGTGGGTAACACAATGGCTGGCTTGGCTTCTCTGGGAGGTACAGGGTCATATATAGGCAAGGTACATAACGACAAACTTGGCGGCATTTTCCATCATGACATGGAATCCATGGGTATAACCTTCGGTACTGCGCCTGCTCTAGATAGTTCACCGACCGCGCGATGCTTGGTTATCGTTACCCCTGATGGACAGCGATCAATGGCTACCTATCTCGGTGCATGTGTTGAACTAGGCCCTGAGGATATAGACGCCGATACCATACAGCGCCATAAAGTGACATACTTGGAAGGTTATCTGTGGGATGCCCCCATGGCAAAAGAAGCTATGATAAAGGCGGCAGAGCTGGCACATGACGCTGGACGTCAGGTGGCTCTGACACTTTCTGATTCCTTCTGCGTTGGTCGTTATCGTGACTCATTTAGAGATCTGATTCTGAATCACGTGGATATTCTCTTTGCCAACGAACAGGAGATTATCTCGCTGTACCAAGAAGAGAATGTCCATGCTGCCCTAGAACTTGGGCGCGGCGACTGCAACTTGGTGGCTGTCACTCTCGGAGCGGAGGGGTCGCTCATCGCCACGAGTGAAATTGTGCACCACGTTAATGCCGTGTTGGTGGAACGCGTTGTGGATACCACGGGAGCTGGAGATCTCTATGCAGCTGGTTTTCTTTACGGCATTACACACGGCTACGACGTAGCGATCAGTGGACACATTGGTGCCATAGCGGCGGGAGAGATAATCAGCCACGTTGGAGCGAGATCAGAGTCAGACCTGCAAGAGTTGGTGCAGCAAGCGCTGTAGAATTAGCCGTTTGGAAGTGGACATGCCAACTCTTAATCAACTATGATGCACTGGCTGAGAATAAACATGCATGTTTATTCTCAGCCACTTAACAAGTAATATCATGATTTCAAGCCCTTGATTTTAAGGAGGATAGTTAAAGGATGGTTACCAAAGCTGAAGGAGATGTGAAAGATCTGAATCTGGCTAGCCAAGGAGTTATGCGTATTGAGTGGGCTGCCAGGGAGATGCGGGTTCTACGTATCATAAGGGAACGCTTCCTCAAGGAGAAGCCTCTTCAGGGCATAAAGTTGTCTGCATGTCTCCATGTAACCACTGAAACGGCCAATTTGGCAATAACTCTTCGGGATGGCGGAGCTAGCGTAGCTCTTTGCGCTAGCAATCCATTGAGCACTCAAGATGATACGGCCGCCGCTTTAGTGAGTGAGTATGGAATACCGACCTTTGCTATTCATGGAGAGGATAATTCCACCTACTACCAGCATATTCATTCCACATTGGATCATGCGCCTCACTATACCATGGACGATGGTGCGGATTTAGTGACTGTGCTCCACAAGGAACGAACGGAGCTCTTGCCTGGAGTTAGAGGTGGTACAGAGGAAACAACTACCGGAGTCATACGTCTGAGGAGCATGGCCAATGAGGGCAAGCTTCAATACCCGATTATTGCCATCAACGATGCAGACACCAAGCACCTGTTCGACAATCGCTATGGGACCGGGCAGAGCACACTGGATGGCATCACGCGTGCTACCAACGTGCTCTGGGCTGGGAAGAACGTGGTGGTCTGCGGCTACGGCTGGTGCGGTCGCGGCATTGCTTCAAGGGCTCGTGGCATGGGATCACATGTTATCGTAACCGAGGTTGATGCGGTACGGGCCTTGGAAGCTGTCATGGATGGCTATCAAGTCATGCCGATTATTGACGCTTCTCCATTGGGTGATATTTTTATCACTGCCACTGGAGACATTAATGTAATAGATGGCCCTAGCATGGAGTGCATGAAAAACGGCGCTATTTTGGCCAACAGCGGGCACTTTAATTCGGAGATAAACATTCCTTGCCTGGAATCCATGTCAAGTGCTAAGCGTGTAGTCCGCTCATCCGTGGAGGAATACACTATCAAGGACGGTCGGATGCTGTACCTATTGGCAGAAGGGCGGCTCATTAATCTGGCCGCGGCCGAGGGTCATCCATCCAGTGTGATGGATATGAGCTTTGCAAATCAGGCTCTCTGTATAGAGTATTTGGCTGGTCTCAATAGTGAATTGAAGAGCGACGTTCATATTGTGCCAGTTGAAATAGATACTACTGTGGCTCGACTTAAACTAGAGTCCTTGGGTATTTCCGTGGATTCCTTGACGGAAGAACAGAAAAAGTACCTGTCAAGCTGGGAAGAGGGCACGTAAGGTAGGCATCTAAGTAAGTTGTTGAGGAGGAAAAATAATGGGATTCGCATTCACAGACTCACTATCCTATCTGTACACATCTGAATCGGTGACAGAGGGACATCCGGACAAGCTGTGCGATCAAATATCTGACTCGATATTGGATGCTATCTTAACCAAGGACCCGGATGCTCGTGTCGCTTGTGAGACGTGCGTGACTAATGGGCTTGTAGTGGTCATGGGCGAAATAACCACTAACAGTTATGTCGACGTTTCAAACATCATCCGAGAGACAATATATGGTGCGGGATACAACAACCCTGACTTCGGGTTCGACTCTAAAAGTTGTGGAGTGATTGTGTCTCTGCAGGAGCAATCAAAAGACATTGCTCTTGGAGTTGATGCATCACAGGAAGCCAAGGAAAAGGGATCACGTTACACCAACGATGACCCAGATATGATCGGCGCAGGCGATCAGGGTATGGTGGTTGGATTTGCCTGCAACGAGACTTCTGAACTAATGCCGATGTCCATTGACCTTGCTCACAAGCTGTGTCAGCGTTTGGCCTACGTACGTAAAGAAGGTCTTATTCCGTATCTTCGACCAGACGGCAAGGCGCAGGTCACGGTGGAGTATTCCTATGGTGTGCCAAAACGGATAGAGGCGGTTGTTGTAAGTACACAACACTCCCCAGATGTGTCGCAAGAAGTTATTGAACGTGATATTGCATCCCTTGTAATAGATGAAATTATCCCCAAGGCGCTGTGGGATAGTAATACAAAAGTATTCATAAATCCTACCGGAAGATTTGTCGTCGGCGGCCCAGTTGCCGATACAGGACTCACGGGTCGCAAGATATTGGTGGACACTTATGGAGGAGTAGCACGTCACGGTGGTGGTGCTTTTTCTGGCAAAGATCCAACCAAGATTGATCGCTCGGCTGCTTACATGGCACGCTATGCTGCCAAGAACATAGTTGCTGCCGGGCTTGCAGATCGTCTTGAGATACAGGTCTCATATGCCATAGGTAAGTCACACCCTCTCTCGATTTCAGTGGAGACATTCGGTACAGGACAAGTGGAAGACAATACCATCATAGAACTTCTGCACAAGCACTTCGATTTCCGTCCAGCAGCCATTATTAATAACTTGAACCTTCGTCAGCCCATGTACAAGCTGTCAGCCGCCTACGGACACTTTGGAAGGGAAGATGTGGAGTTTCCATGGGAACGCACAGATAAGGTGGATATTCTTCGTGCAGAGGCTGGCCTCAAAGGCATAAGGAAATAGGGAGAGGCCACGGTCTGAGAGCTAGGTATGCAAAATGAAGGCAGTTATTCTGGCTGGAGGAGAGGGAACTCGTTTAAGGCCTTTGACTTGTAACATACCAAAGCCCATGGTGCCAATTCTCAACAGACCTTTTCTGGAGCACATGTTGGGACACCTCAAGGGGCATGGGGTTGACTCAGCTATTCTCACTCTATGCTATCTTCCAGATATAATAGAGTCGCATTTTGGAGGTGGAGAGCAGATTGGTATGGATCTCTCTTACGTTCTGGAAGAGACACCGCTTGGTACTGCTGGGGCTGTTAAGAATGTTGAGAACGATCTTAATGGGACGTTCTTTGTCCTCAACGGTGATATATTCACCGACCTTGACCTGAGAGATATGGTCAGATTCCACAGAGAGAAAGGAGCCAAGGTTACTCTTTTTCTCACTCCTGTGGAAGACCCATCCGCATTTGGAGTTGTCGAGATAACTCCAAATGGTCGTGTACAGCGTTTTCTGGAGAAACCGGCCCATGGCGTGACAACAAGCAACTGGATTAACGGTGGTATATACCTTATTGAGGCTGATGTGTTGGTCCACGCTCCAGCTGGAGAGTTCTACATGTTCGAGCGCGGACTTTTCCCGAAGCTCCTTGAGATTGGTGTGCCAGTGTATGGATATCAAGCCAGCCCCTATTGGATTGACCTAGGTACTCCGGCTAGCTATTCGCGCGTACACCATGACCTCCTTGAGGTAGATTTATCGGGCAACTTGGCAGAGGCCAGCAGTGCTAGTCATGAACATAGTTCAATAGATCCATCAGCCAAGATATTGGGGCATGTTCTCTTGGGAGAGGGCTGTTCGATAGGACCCGGGTCTCTTGTTCAGGGTCCTTCTGTACTTGGAGATGGATGCAAAATTGGTTCCGATGTCACTATAATTGAATCTATCCTATGGCAGAACGTGGTAGTTGAAAGAGGATCTGTCCTGGAAAAATGCATTGTTGGTAGTGGAGCGCATATTGGAGAGGCGGTAAATGTGGGCGAACGATGTATACTGGGCGATAATGTTGTTGTAGGCAAGGGTAATCAGATGGACCGCGGTATGGTCATGTGGCCGGGCATGTCCCTAGAGCCTGAAGCTGTCTCCTTTCATTAAATAATAAGCCTTTAAATAAATATATGTTTGTAATCATATGACTATTAAATTTGGTACAGACGGTTGGCGTGGAATTATCGCCGATGACTTCACTTTCGACAACGTGAGATACTGTGCACAGGGTGTGAGCTGCTACCTATTGGAGCAGGGGTTGGCCCAACGCGGACTGGTGGTTGGCTACGATACCCGTTTTGCGTCGGAGGACTTCGCGTTGGCGGTCGCAGAGGTGGCCGCTGGGAACGGAATCACGACATATCTCTGTGACCGGCCTGCACCAACACCAGTGCTTAGTTTTAACGTGCTCCATCACCAGGCAGGAGGCGGAGCAATGATCACCGCAAGCCATAATCCTGCCAAGTGGAACGGTTTCAAGTACAAGCCAGAATATGCAGGTAGCGCCTCTCCTGAGATTGTGGATGCTTTGGAGAAACACATAGCGGCTGTTTTGACGAACAAAGAAGTCCAAACCTTTTCTTGGGATAATGCCCTAGAATCGGGCATAGGAAAGTTCATAGACCCAGCCTCGTCTTACCTTGCGCACATAGCAAGCATGGTGGATATGCAGGGAATAAGAGCCGCCGGTCTCAATGTGGTTGTGGATCCAATGTACGGTGCAGGAGCAGGATACCTTACGTCGCTGCTTGATGGAGGTAACATCCGGGTACATGAGATACACGGAGAAAGGAACCCTACTTTCCCAGGCATGGGCCAGCCAGAGCCGGTGGCACATAACCTATTGGATTTGTCACGTGCAGTCCTTGATCAAAATGCTGATGCGGGTCTTGCACTGGACGCCGATGCTGACCGGTTTGGATTGGTGGATGAAAAGGGTAATTTCATCACACCCCTTCAGGTCTTCGCACTTTTGGTGCTGTATCTGTTGGAGACAAATGGAGAGCGTGGCGCTTTGGTCAAGTCTCTAACTGCCACTAGTATGGTTTTTAGGCTTGGGGAGCTTTTCAACGTTCCAGTACATGAGACTCCAGTAGGATTTAAGTACGTTGGCACAGTTATGACCCGAGAAAATGCCCTCATAGGTGGAGAGGAGAGCGGTGGATTCGGCTTTCGTGGACATATTCCCGAACGCGATGGCGTTCTAAGTGCTCTATTTCTGCTGGATATGATGGTCAAGACTGGCAAAAGGCCATCGGAACTTGTGGAATATCTGTACAGCCGTGTTGGGCCTCATCACTATCGCAGAGACGACGTTACTTTTGATCCGGAAAAACGTAATACTCTGCAGAAGCGACTTCAGGAAGCCAAACCAGATGCCATTGGTGGCATAAAGGTGGTGCGTAGGGACAATGTGGATGGTACACGATTCACATTGGATGACGGTTCATGGGCCATTGTTCGTTTCTCTGGAACTGAACCCCTTCTTCGCGTCTATGCCGAGGGGGAAAGTCTGGATAGAGTTGATATCCTTATAGCCGAAATTCGGAATCTTGCAGGAGTTTGATGGTTAACAACGATCTGTCTTTCCTAGACAATGTAGGAACATATAAAATCCTAGACGTTACTGGATTCCAGAATAGAATAGGAGATCTTCCATCTCAATGCGTTCGTGCTTGGGAACAGGGATTGAAGTTCAAGCTACCCGATGACTACTGCAATGTGCGCAACGTGATCGTGACTGGTGTAGGAGGCTCTGCAATTGGAGGGGAACTCTTGGGTGACCTGATTTCCAAGGACGGATCTCCCCTTGTGACGGTGTGTCGCGACTACCATCTACCCCCATACCTTGGTATGGACTCTCTGGTAATTGCATCCAGTTACTCAGGGAACACAGAAGAGACTATCGCCGCGTTTCATGATGCCATCAAGCGAAGGGCAAAGGTTATTGTTGTAACCACAGGAGGCCAATTGCTAGAATTGGCCAATAAAGAAGGCGTACCTGTGTTTCTCATCGACTACGTGGGAGAGCCAAGGACGGCCCTGGGATACAGTTTTTTGGTTCCTCTGGCCATTCTGCAAAACCTGGGGTTAATTGATCATATGAACGAAGCTGTTTTGGAAGCAGCTGAGGTGCTACTTTCTCTCAGCCATAGGCTTGAGGTGCAAATACCCACACACGATAATCCTGCCAAAGAGCTGGCTATATCCCTCCAAGGAAAGCTAATAGTGATTTACGGAGGAGGAATGCTCACCGGGGTAGCCAGACGGTGGAAGACTCAGTTCAACGAGAACTCCAAGGCATGGGCATTTGTTGAACTTCTGCCGGAAGCGGGACATAATGCCATAGCTGGACTTCAATGGCCAAAATCTGTAGGCAAGAAGGTGTGTGGAGTGCTGTTGAATACTTGGAGCCTACATCCGCGCATCAAGTTGAGGTACCAGGTTATAGAGGAACTTCTTGGTAATGCTGGAGTGGAATGTCGTACTGTGGACGGAGTTGGTGAAAGTACTCTGGCGCAGATGCTCAGCTCCGTTATGTTTGGAGACTACACAAGCTATTATTTGGCTCTGTTAAACGGAGAGGACCCCTCTCCAGTATCGTCGCTGGATTACCTAAAAAGTAGACTGAAAGATTTATGGTAGAGCAAGTCGGATAATATTAGAATAATCGCATCTTAATGTCTGTGTGTGTAAAGCTGCCTCTGACTTGGAGAACGTTTTACTTTAGCTTACTCTTAAGAAATATTATGTTTGAATCACTCTCAGGAAAACTCAATACTGTCTTCGCTCGTCTTTCCAGCAAGGGTCGTCTTACGGAGAAAGAGGTGGAAGACAGTCTCAGGGAGATTCGTTTGGCCTTGTTGGAGGCTGACGTCAACTTCCGTGTGGCGCGTGACTTTGTTCAAAAGATCAGAGAGCGTGCCGTGGGTAGCCAGGTACTTGAAAGTCTCAGTCCTGGCCAGCAGATTGTGAAGATAGTAAACGAGGAGCTCATCACCATTCTTGGTGGCGAACATTCTAGATTAGTTGGGTCTGACCGACCTCCTGCTGTCTTGATGTTGGCCGGTTTACAGGGATCCGGAAAAACCACCACTGCTGCCAAATTGGCGCTCCATCTTAAGCGTGACGGCCATCGTGTTCTGCTTGTGGCTGGAGACCTTCGCCGTCTTGCAGCGGTGGAGCAGTTGGAAACCCTCGGCAAACAGATGGACGTGACCGTGTACAGCGAAGGGCCAGACTCCAGCGCGTTGCAGGTGTGTAGACATGGTATACAGAAGGCAAGGGATATAGGGGCGACTTGGGTTATCCTCGACACTGGAGGAAGACTGCATATAGACGACGAGATGATGGAGGAGCTGGAAGAGATAAAAACGGCCACTTCGCCATCAGAGCTTCTCCTAGTTGTGGATGCTATGACGGGCCAGGACGCTGTTAATTCAGCCCAGAGCTTCCACGAAAGAATAGGACTTACTGGTCTTATCATTAGCAAATTGGACGGCGATGCCCGTGGAGGATCTGTCCTTTCGATCGCACAGGTTACGGGTCTGCCAGTGAAGTTTATCGGTACTGGAGAAAGAGCCGAAGCCCTTGAGCCTTATCATCCTGACCGCATTGCTTCTCGTATTCTTGGCATGGGAGATATCCTCACACTTGTGGAAAAAGCCCAGAAAAACATGGATCAAAATCGCGTCAAGGAGATGGAACGCAAGATACGTAGCGCAACATTCAACCTTGAGGACTTCTTGGAACAGCTCCACCAGATAAAACGCATGGGGCCGCTTAGCCAGGTGATGGATATGATACCGGGCTTTTCTTCGATTTCCAAACGTATGTCACCGGAAGAACTGGACGGCGACCACATGAAATCTTTGGAGGCCATTGTCTATTCTATGACTCCTGGGGAGCGCCGTAACCCAGATGTTCTCAACGGCAGTCGGAGGCGTAGGATCGCAAAGGGTAGTGGCACTACACCACAGGATGTGAACCAGCTGCTCAACCAGTTCCGTCAGATGCAGAAGATGATGAAACAGATGTCCTCAGGCAAAATGCCGCGCGGTATCAGGGGCATGTTCGGATAAGGTAAAGTTTCAACCGGTTGGGGTAGTGGTCTGGCACACATTGTGAGTAGTGCTAAGTGACAGATCTTTGTTTATATGTGCAAGATAGCGTTGCCGTGGCTCCAACCTGTCAGGTTATTCCTCAGATATTGGAAGAAAAGCACGATTCAGGTATGTTATAGGTAGGCTATAAATTTCAGGTTTTATGCAGGCATATCATGGTAGGCATTGCCTGCCGAAGCTATTATGGTATAAAGATGGAATGTTCGTGGAGTACGAGCATGATGAGAATATCTGCAATTTGCTACGCACAGAGAGGTGCCACTAGTAAGTCAATCAGTTCTGATTGAACTGGTCGCCCAACTGATTCAGAAAGGATTGAATCTCTGGCGAAAGCTCCGGATCCTCCTCGGCCCTGCCTTCTTCCATACGTCTGACTCTATCCTCGTATTGACGCTCCAACTGTTCTACCAGGGCCTTCACCTCTGTGCTGCGATTCATGGCAGAGGATATCTCCTCGTTTTGTTGCTTGGATCGGAGTTTGACTCTTTCCAGATCCATGTCAAAGTCGTATAGCTTGCATATTAATTCGAGGAGGCGTAGACGGCCAGTATGATCCACATCCATCTGGGCATATTGGGGCAGATGAGCTATCAGTCCCATTGTCTCAATACCCAGGTTTGTTGCTTCTTGGGCGATTAGAGAGGCGATGCTGGTTGGCCCTTCGTAGCTGCTGGAATGTATGCCTAGGCTTTTAACCTGTTGCAGTGTGGCTTCTCCAGAGGCAGATCCTGTTACAAGTATTGGCTTGGTATGTGGAACCAAGTCATACATGGCTCCGAGGAGACAGTATCTCTTAACATTGAACTTCTCCAGTAGTTTTACAATCGAGTGAACGTAACTTTCGCCGTTCAAGTGAGGTTCCAGTAGGTGTAAGAATATGAAATCGTTGTCTCTTGGTCCATGTGCGTATCTGACATTCACGGTCGGCACGGTCACATTACGTTGTCCTTCAACGGTGTAGATGGTTGGGCGATATCTGGTGAAATCGAAGAAGGTACCGGGTCTAGAGAGTTTGGCTAGTTCCTGGGCCTGGAAGTGGCGTTCCAGGCTGCGGAATGAGAGACGTCCAACGCTTCCGACGTCCACCCAGGGACGGAGAGTGGCAAAGACATGGGGGTTACGTAGCTCTGGTATGGGTTCTTCTATTTCAAATGGCCCGAATTTCATGGATATATGTTACCACAGGATTCACACAAATCGCGCTTGTGTCTTCGTTCATAACAAACAAGCGCCTCACGTTATGGAGGCGCTTGTTTGTTATGAACGAAGATTGCAATGTCTGCGAGAGGCTAGCGAAGCTGGGAACTATGAACCGAAACGAACATCTGACACGGTATCCTGCCAGACGGTGTTCTTGGTGGCCCAGAAGGTCTCGGCTAGCTTGTCCACTGTTGCTACTAGATCTTTTGAGGCATCAAGGTCAACTCTCTGTTTGTTGGCGCCGCAGAGCTTTGCAGCCTTCCAGAAAGTGTCGTGTAGGTCTGGGTATTTCTCAAGATGCTCAGGCTTGAAGTAGTCGCTCCAGAGAATCGAGAGTTCATTCTTGCAGACTTGTGCATGTTCTTCTTTGACGGTTACAAGGCGCCCGAGGGTATTCTCATAGGTAGCCCAAGCGTCGGAGCTGTCGCCAGATTCCGGTTTTTTAAGCGCTTGGATTCGGATTACCATTTTCTGTACAGTCTGGGCTGCTATCTTGGCTGTGATGGGATCGTAAATTCCGCAGGGAATATCGCAGTGAGCATATCCATTTTCCGATGGGAACGCCCTGATAATTGCGCTGACAGCTTGTCTGAATATAGACATGTTTACATCTCCTAACAAAATGGATTTAAGTAGTCTATAGTTTAAATGAATGAGCTGATATTGCCAAGTGGCAAGATATATCTTTACTGGCACATTGTACTGGCTTCTCTGGTATCCTCCCAGTATCTAGGTTTATTGCTTTTGCGTATTTAATACGGCAGTATTTATATGCAATGGGACGCCGAGAACGTCGCGCACGATCAAGCTATCAGCCTTTAACCAGTTGGAGACAATCGAAACACCATCGTTGAAATGAAGGTGTCGAGCCCCAGTCATACTCCCCACATTTTGTAAAATGCATAAAAGTGATTGAGGGGTCCGTGGCCACCACCCATTGCAAAAGTGTTTCGTATGGACGCGGTAACATATTCTTTGGCTCGTGTCACAGCGTCTTCAACAGCCATACCTTGTGCTAAACCCGCAGCGATGGCCGAGGCGAATGTGCAGCCAGTACCGTGTGTGCTTGTTGTATCAAGCCTAACAGCTGAGAACTCTCGAAGCTTACATCCATCGTATAAAACATCCACCGCATTGCCCTTGAGATGCCCGCCTTTTACCACAGCGCTTTTTGCACCCATCGCAACAATATCCATAGCCGCCTGTCTTGCGTCCTCAAGTGACTCTACTCCGCGATCTAGAAGCACGGCCGCCTCGGGAAGATTTGGAGTTACAACCGTAGCCAGAGGGATCAGTACGTTCCTTAGAGTTTCTACAGCAGCCGCCTGAAGCAGATTGTCTCCGCCTTTTGCTATCATTACTGGGTCAACTACTATGTTAGAGAAGCTATATTCCCTAGCCTTATCGGCCACTGCTTTAATAATAAGTGAGTTGGCTAGCATACCAGTCTTGACAGCATCTGTGCCTATATCAGCAATAATGGCATCAATCTGAGCGCACACTAAGTCTGGTGGTAGTTCCAGTACCGATGTCACGCTGAGCGTATTTTGTGCGGTGATTGCCGTTATGGCCGATGTTCCGTACACGCCAAGAGCGGCAAACGTTTTTAGGTCTGCCTGGATTCCAGCTCCGCCACCAGAATCTGATCCTGCTATGGTCATAACCCTCATTACACTAGTCATAGAATTTCCTATTGTTCCAAGAATTCAGAGGTAAAAGCTTGTCTCTCGTCGACTTCCCAACTCAGAAGACCTCTGTCCTTCATCCATTGGGCAAGGCTCTGCCACCGCTCTTGGGTTTGCCATCCGAAGGAGTGAGCGCCTTCTGTCCATATTGGAGCCAGCAGGCCGATCCCTCGAGTTTCCAATGCTCTGTCGGTTTCTGGGCTTGCGGCTACCAGTATGTCCACTGCTGCCTGTGGGTCGGCTATGGCATTTGCAAAGCCTCTGGCGGTTGCACGGAGGAAACGCTTCACCACGTCGGGTTCATTGCTTACTGTGTCCTCACTCGCCACTAGCACAAGTTCGTAGAAGTCCGGGACTCCCCAATCTTCCATCCTCAGGATGTTCAGGTCAAAGCCCTGCATTTCCATAACAATGGACTCATGTGTCCAGTATGCACCAACTATGGCGTCGACTTTCTTACCTATGAGTGCGGGGGCTAGATCAAATCCAACGTTCACCAGTGTCACATCGTCGAGGCTGATGCCGTCATATTCAAGCATGGCAGAGAACAGGGCCTCCTCGAATGGAATTCCGGTGGTACCAACCTTTTTCCCAGCGAGATCTCTCGGGTGCGAGATGCCTGACTCCTTTAACACCATTACGGAGTTGAGTGGGTGCTGAACCATCGCGGCTATGGACTTCACGGGGACACCTTCGCCGCGTGCCAACAGTACTTCGGCCTGATAGCTGACACCGAAGTCGTCGCGCCCTGCACCAACTGTCTTGAGGACATCCTCAGGATTGGCAGGGACGAATATGTTTACATCCAACTTCTCTTCTAGGTAATATCCATTTTCCAGTGCCATATAGAATCCGGCATGGTTGGAGTTTGGGAACCAGTCCAGAGCTAGGCTCACCTCCGTCACGACGGGTATCACCTGAGCTGCGGGAACATTGGTAGCCGTTGGCTCCTCCGTACCGCAAGCCGACAGTAGCACGCTTGCAATAAGCGCCAGAACTATAAACGCTGGCATTCTTTTCGAAAAAATGCTCATCAATTTTCCTCCGAGGTTAGTTTCTTTTTAGGGCCTTATCCCGCTTTTCCCATTGATACCAAGGCATGGCATAATGCTCTATCAGTACCACCAAGACGAAGAGTGTTATGCCAATAACGGACAGAATGAATATGGAGGCAAATACCCGGTCTGTGAGGAATTGTGGTGCGGAGCGCGTCATCAGATAACCAAGACCTGCACTGGCCCCGACCCATTCGCCTATGACTGCCCCTATGACGCTAAGGGTAATGGCCACTCTGATTCCCGAAAAAAGGAATGGGATCGAGGACGGGACCTGTACTTTGGTGAAAATTTGCCACTTGTTTGCGCCTAGGGTTCGCATCATGTTGAGCATATCTGGGTCGGCAGATTTAAGTCCGTCTACAGTATTGATAACTATTGGGAAAAATGAGATAAGTACAACCACAATTATCTTGGGCCAAATTCCGTACCCAATCCATATTAGGAGCAGTGGCGCTATTACTATGACTGGCACAGTCTGTGATGCGATGATGAAGGGATACGCGGCACGTTCCACCAACTTTGAATAAGCTATCGCTGCGGCCAGGGCTATCCCGACAACCAGGGCCAGTGCAAACCCCAAAAGCACTTCCTCCAGCGTAACCAAGGTGTGCCTGAGCAACAGGCTTTTGCTCTCAAGTAGCTCCGCTCCGATGGATGAGGGAGGTGGTAGAAGCCAGCGCGCTACGTTGAACAAACGCACGGAAACTTCCCATATTCCTAATACCGCGAGAATCAATGCCACCGGGAGTGCCCACTGGAGCATAGCGGAGATATAGGCTCTCAAGAGAATCCAGAATGTTGAGCTCTGCGACGTCTCCTCGGCTTCCGAGTAAATAGCGATTGGATCTTCCCTCATGCTATACCGCCCATAACATCGTTTCCCCTCAGAGCGGCAATCACCGCTGCCTTCATCTTTACAAAGGCATCTTCAGTCACCATCTCGTATCGCCTGGGACGTGGCAGGTCTACAGGCAGTACAAGTTTCACACTGCCGGGGCGTGAAGTGAATACGTACACCCTATCGGAAAGGAGAACGGCTTCCTCCACGTCATGAGTCACCATGATCACGGTCTTTCCCCAGGATTCCCATAGCTCAATGAGCCATTCCTGCATATTGGCCCTTGTCAGGGCATCCAACGCTCCAAATGGCTCGTCCAGCAGAATGACGTCGTGGTCTGCCAACACAGTTCGCAGGAACGCGACCCTTTGGCGCATACCTCCGGATAGGAGGGACGGGTAATTTTTTTCGAAGCCTTTGAGTCCGAAAGACTCCATGAGTTCCAGGGCCTGCCGCCTTATCTGGGACCTGGGTTTCCCGCGCAGTTCTAAGCCCAGAACGGCGTTGTCAAGCACGGTGCGCCACGGAAGGAGAAGGTCTTTCTGGTGCATGTACCCAATTGCCCCTAAACGTCGATCAGACCTCTGCCCGTCGTTGCTTATATCGCCCTTGGTAGGTTCATCCAGTCCAGCTATGATGTTGAGAAGCGTGCTCTTACCGCATCCGCTTGGTCCGATGAGGCTTATGAACTCTCCTTCACGTACGCTCAGGTCTATGCCGCGTAGCACAGTAATCGCTTTTCTGTCGACGGAGAAGTACTTGTCTATGCCTTTCAATTCCATCTTCGTACGAGAGGAGGCTTTGACTGCTGAGTGATTTGTACTAGAGGTCATCTTGACGATAATTGGCCAAAAACAAATGGTCGTAGGCTTATAGCGTACGACCATTTGTTACTATCTTGTATATGGCTCTCTCCCTCCGCTGGCATTACCCAGGTCAGGTGCTCAGGGTCGCTCCGATACGTCGGAGCCTCTCAGCCTGGCTCACCAAGCTCCCCCCTTGGCCCTACTCTGTTCTGTTATTTTGATTTTTCATAAATAGTGTATCTTCGCTATTTGGGCTAGTCAAATATGGATGACAAGACATGCTAGGCTAATCCATTAACTGTTTAAGGAATTTCATGAAGTTCGTCCGTATGTCATCGCGTTGGAGAGCAAGTTGCACAGAGGCTTTGAGTAGACCAATGGGATTGCCAACGTCGTGTCGGAGCCCATTAAGGCGCAAAGCATACATTTGCTGACTCTGTAAGAGAATACCAAGCCCGTCCGTGAGTTGGATTTCCCCTATCGCTCCTGGTTTCACTTTGGTGAGGGCATCAAATATCTCAGGTGTGAGGATATAACGACCCACAATGCCGAGATTCGATGGTGCATCCGCTAGCGTTGGTTTTTCCACCGTGCCGAGCACTTTGAAAACACCCTCAGAAACTGATTCCGGCACTATGACACCGTAGCCCTGTATCTGAGGGCCATGCACTTCTTCCACAGCAATTACACTGGCCTGGTGTTGGTCAAAGACCTCGATAAGCTGTGTAAGTGCACCTTTTTCAGACACGATAATATCGTCAGGCAGGAGTACAGCGAAAGGTTCATCGCCAACAGCTCCGGAGGCACACAGAACGGCGTGTCCAAGTCCCAGTTGCTCAGGCTGGCGCACATAGATCAGTTCAACTATCTCGGAAAGACGCTTCACCTGGGAAAGGTGTTGTGTATCGCCCTTTGTTGCCAGCAGACCCTCCAGTTCCAGGTTACGGTCGAAGTAGTCGGCGATGGCCTCTTTACCGCGAGATGTGACGATGATGACCTGCTCTATGCCTGCCGCAGCCGCTTCCTCAACGACGTACTGGATGGCTGCTTTATCTATTAGTGGCAGCAGCTCCTTGGGCACAGATTTGGTGATTGGGAGAAAACGGGTGCCCAAGCCCGCAGCGGGGATAACGGCTTTTCTCACTTTCATCGTCACATCCTTATAGACAATCACCGTATGTTTTACGTTTTAGCGATTGCCTCTCTTAAGTCGATATCTCCGGTGTACAGAGCCTTGCCTATGATAGCTCCGTCCACTCCCAAGGAATCTAGGTGTTTCAGGTGTTCTAGTGAGGACACCCCCCCGGAGGCTATTAGGGCAACGGCGCACTCTTTAATAATCTCCTCGATGGCTTGAAAATTTGGCTCAGACAGTGTCCCGTCCCTAGAAATATCAGTGTACAAGAACCGTTTAACTCCAAGCGTCGTCATCTGGTGTATGAGATTAAGCACTGTGGTGGAAGATGTCTTCCGCCACCCTCTGGTAGCAACTAGACCGTCTTTTGCATCCACTCCAACCACTATGGCGTCAGTTCCGAATCGACGGCACGCCTGTTCCACTAGGGAAGGGTTCTCCAACGCGCTGGTACCAAACACGATGCGCTGGACTCCCATCCCAATGACATTCTCTGCAGAACCCATGTCGCGAATCCCTCCGCCGACCTGAAGAGGCACATTTATTGAACTACCAATGAACTTGAGTACTTCTAGGTTGGCCTGTGTCCCTGACGCCGCACCATCCAGATCCACAATATGCACACGTGGGGCGCCCATTTCTTGCCATCTAAGGGCTACACCCAGCGGATCGTCGGAATATACCGTTTCCTTGTCGTAATCGCCTTGATAGAGGCGCACGCACTTGCCGCCACGCAGGTCAATGGATGGAATAATTTCCATGCTACCCCCCAGTGCTCCCATTCACCATCGAATTTATGAAGTTTTCGTACAAGCGCAGACCAAGAGCGCCGCTTTTTTCAGGGTGGAATTGGGTAGCCACAATATTATCTATTGCCATGACGCTACAGAACTGCAGACCGTAGTCGGTAGTGCCAAGTACAAGGTTTTGTTCATCAGGGGCCCCATAATAGCTATGCACAAAGTAAAAATAAGAACCGCTCTTGATCCCCTCAAACACAGGGTGTGGGTAGTTAAGGGTGACATCGTTCCATCCCATGTGAGGCCTCTTGACATTGGGTGGTAGTAGTTTGACCTTGCCGCGTGTCAAGCCAAGGCATGGCGAAGGACCTTCCTCTGATGAGTCAAGTAGTAGTTGCAGCCCAAGGCAAACACCAAAGAAAGGAACCCCTTTTGCTGTCACCTCTTTTATGGACTCTACCAATCCTCTCTGGTTCAGGGCCTGCATGGCGGACTCCGATGCACCCTGGCCAGGAAAAATTATAGCCCGGGCCTTGAGAATTTCTTTTGGGTCGTCTGTGATATGTGCGGAGTGGCCCAATTTTTCTATGGCTTTGGCTACACTGCGCAGGTTGCCAGCGCCGTAGTCAATGATTGTTATTGTTGTTTTCGTCATTCGGAATACCTTCTCAAGAAGTCAACAATCAATCCCTGCACACGGGGGCCGGAGTCTCCGGAGAGCATGTTAGTGCCGTGGGCATTGCCATCTACGATCCATCGTTCCTTGGGGGCTGATGCCTTCTGGTCGAACAGGTCGACACTCCTAGAGTAGAACACATCATCCCTGGAGGCCATAAAGAGCTTAGGAGATGATATCAATCTTATATCTTCGCCGATATCAAGCACGTCAATAATCGGTGGAGCAGAAAGTGTGACTACACCAGCTATATCTTCCTTGGAAGCGACTTTCAGCGAGGCGGTTCCACCCATGTGCGCCCCTATGAGGAACAGCTTGGAGACGCCCTTGCTCTTCAGGAAATCGACTGCCGCTTGCACGTCCTTATCAATATTTCCTATGTCTATTTCACCCAAGGAGTCACGATAGCCCCTGAAATCGTATGCAATGATCTGATAGCCTTTATTTTTGAGCACCCGCGCAAAAGACCACCAGCTTTCCTGGTCTGCATGGCGCATATGGCTCAGTACAATTCCAACGTCGCCAGAACCGAAGAGATGGCCGGATAGCTGTATGCCGTCCTCGGTATTGAACGAGACTTTGGTAGCATCACCGCCTGGTCCGGGGTTGGAATTGCACCCGGCAATGAGCAGAATTAGGATCACAGTTAATAGGCTAAGTTGGTTCACTGGTAAGAACTTCAAATGGAAGGTCTCTATCCTCATAGCGGGCCATCACAAATATCAGGTCGGCCAGCCTGTTTATGTATTTTAAAACATTTGGGTTGCCAAGGAGTTTATGTTCTTTGAGATCCACGACTCTCCGCTCCGCACGCCTCAGAATGCTGCGACTTAAGTCCAGCGCAGCGGATGCCGCTGACGCTCCCGGAATGATGAAAGCTCTTGGTAGGGTTATAGCTTGGTTGAGCTCATCGATCAGACGCTCCAATTGATCGACCATTTCCGGCGTCACGACGCTGAAGTGCTTTTGTAGTTTGGAATACTCCACTGGGTCTGTTGCCAGCTCGGCACCAACCGTGAAGAGGTCTCGCTGTATAGTTTTTATGGCATTCTTCAGGTTTTCGTTTTTCACTAAAGAGCGTGCCAGTCCGAGGGCGGAAACAGCCTCGTCCACCGTCCCGTAGGCCTCACAGCGCGGGTCAGCTTTTGAGACACGCCCTCCATATAGCAGTCCCGTTTCCCCTTCATCGCCGTGCCTAGTATATATCTTCGGCAAGCTGTACCTCCACGTGCGAATTATAACACATAGCCTGTCATTGACAGGTATATCAACGACGCCTATATTGACCCAATACTCTCATGGAGAATGTTTCTCCATGAGAGTATTGGGTCAATATACATTCTGTTCTGATAGTGACTGCTGGAGTATTCACGCTGCTACAACAATCGCAGACTGGCTTCGTGGAGTTCGTGGAGTTCGTCTGCAAACTTTCACGCCCAGTCAGATATCAAATAACGAAAGGAGTTGCTTTGTTTAGAGTTGACGGAAGATCAAACGATCAGCCACGCGACGTAAAAATAACACCCTCATACATGGTGTTTCCAGAAGGCTCGGCTTTAATCGAGATGGGGGGAACTAAAGTAATATGCACGGCCTCTCTGGAAGAACGTGTGCCTAATTTCATGCGTGGACATGGAAAGGGATGGGTGACAGCTGAGTACGGTATGCTGCCACGCGCGACTCTGACTCGGAGAGCACGAGAGAGCGAAGCCGGCAAAGTGGCTGGTCGTACACAGGAGATACAGCGTCTCATAGGTCGCTCCCTCAGGGCAGTGGTGGATATGAAAGCGCTTGGAGAACGTAGCATTGTCATCGACTGTGACGTGCTGCAAGCCGATGGCGGCACACGCACCGCAGCCATTACAGGCTCGTACATAGCCCTATACCAGGCGCTACTGCATATGGTGAAGATGGGTGCAATCCCTGTCATGCCCCTTAAAAGCGCAGTGGCCGCCATAAGCGTAGGTGTGGTTAACGGAGAGGCCATTCTTGACCTCTGTTACGACGAGGACTTTCGTGCAGATGTCGACTTCAATGTGGTTATGACAAGAGAGGGTGACTTCATAGAGGTGCAGGGCACTGCCGAGGGAAATCCCTTCTCTAGGACGGCAATGGATGAGATGCTGGCTCTCGCTGAGAGTGGAATTCGTGGCCTAGTGGAAGCTCAAGACCGAGTCATACAGGAACTATAGGTGGCGATCTCCATTTATAGTCACGTGGCACAGAGTGTCCTATAGATGAGGTAATTACGTTGCTGTTTATGTCGGCAATAATTGTGTTAGATTTTCTGAGAGACAGGCACCTTGATCATCTAGGCATATGTACACGCAGGGCTGGGATGTGTTCATGCTGAGCCCATATAAGATCTTGGATTGGGCCAGCAAACTCATCAGATTAAAGGGCTTGCGCATAGACGAAGATATTATCATTGTGCTTACGGGAACAAGGCAATGGGAACAGCTCACGGAAAGTTTGGCGGCTCCAGAGGGTAATCTGTAAAGAGCAGAGAGGCGCTACTGGAACACACTAGAGAGTTAATCTCACTGGTGGCATTAGAGCGAGGAGGCGAATTGATAGGCACACTGCTTGGCAAAGAGATTTAGAAATTCACGAATTGCTTCTGACTCTATTTCCAAGTCGCATCACGGAACCACGGTAGAGTTTCGACCAAACCTTCTTCAAGGGAAAATCTTGGTTCCCATCCAAGTTCCTGGAGGGCTTTAGTATTATCCAAGTATATTTTGAATACTTCGCTGGATTTTGCAGGTCCATAGGAAGCTTCGCCGTCGTAGCCAGCCGCCTCCTTTAGCAACGAGTAAATCTGATTGATAGATGCTCCCCTGCCAGTGCCTATGTTGAAGGCTTGCCCACTTCCATTTTGCAGAGCTGCAACGCTGGCCGACACAACATCGAGAACATATATAAAGTCTCTCTCTTGTTCCCCGCTTCCGTTTATAACCATTGGATTTCCATTCAGCATTGCCTGAGAGAAGATGGCCACCACTCCTGCCTCTCCATACGGGTCTTGTCTGGGGCCATAAACATTGCTCAAACGCAGTACGGTGTAATCAAGCCCATGAGACTGTTGGTATACGCGCAGGTACTTTTCTACCGCATATTTAGATACCCCATAGTGAGACATTGGATCTACAGAGTGTTTCTCGTCGCAGGGCAGATAGAGCGGCTCACCGTAAATTGCACCACCACTGGACGTATAGACCACCTTTTTGACCCCGTATTTAACGCAGTTCTGAAGAAGATTTAGAGAGCCGTCCACGTTGGTGCTAGCATCGTTCATGGGGTCCTGCATGGATAGCTGTACGCTAATCTGTGCGGCATAGTGGCACACAAACTCTGGCTTTTCCTCTCGAAATACATCTTCTAAGTCTGGTGAGGATATATCGACGTTATATAAGGAAACGCCCGAAGGAAGATTGGATTGGCGACCTGAGCGAAAGTCATCCACAACCACCACGTGATGCCCAAGCTCCAATAACCTATCGACCACGTGGGAACCTATGAATCCTCCACCTCCGGTCACCAGGATTTTCGCAGATATCATAGTGTTTATCTCGCATATTCGAGCACCAAAGCATGATTTACGGTGCAATTTTCCGTGTTAGAATTTATAGGGATATAAGGATAAAATAAAGGATTATCAGTGTACCATAGCATGCACGGCAGAAACATCCAGGTAAGATTCTAGGAACGTAGTTTACGGTATCTTGACTAAGATATTAACTTGTAGTAGGCTTAGCCTCGAATTTTGCCGTAAGATCGCGGAGTTGTTCTGGCCTGGTTTTCCAGAATTGTCTTTAGTGTATTTTGGGAAAGATCTTAAAGCGGCGCATTAATAGCAGTAGTAGATATTGGCATCAGGAGGGTACAATGTCGGGAATAAAAGAGGCCAAGGGATTCTTTCGCAGTTTTCTCATAATAGGAATCCTAATAGTAACTGCTTCCATTTACTCTACAGCGTGGGCATCAACGCCTCCTGTGGATGTTCCTGTGGGGGGTGCCTTGGAGGCCTTTGCCCCTACTACGAGTTCTACTCTTGTAGCACCAGATGGTAAGGTCAGTGTTACCATTCCTTCCGGAGCTGCTAAAGGGATAGGCTGGTTGCAGTACATACCCAAGACGGATGCGGACTCTCCTATTGCTCCACCTTCAGGCTTGGTCTTTACAAGTGCTGTTTTTGAGTTGACCGGGATGAATGAAGCCGGGGTGCCGGATTCAATAAGCACTGGCTTTCTCTCTCCTATCACCATATCTGTGAATTATACAGATGCGGACATTACGGCAGCCGAGGGCAACCCCGGCAGGCTGGTTTTGGCCAGGTATGATACGACGTTCGGAGCTTGGACGCTACTTTCTACTTCAATTGATTTAATTGGTAAAACGGCGCAAACCAAGGTAAGTAGTGTGAGCCTCTTTGCGTTGTTGGGCCAACCGCAGCCACCCACTCCTACTCCAACCCCAAAGGCCACAGTTTCTGGATCTTCACCTACAGCTACATCATCACCTACAGCTACATTGTTGCCTCCAACGCCTGGAGACATAGCACCTGGTTCCGGTATGCTGATGGGTCTCTTGATTGCTGCCTTCATTATGATAGCTGCTGGAAGCTATTACCTGAGGCAGACCAGGCAGAGCTAAAGTCTAAAATAAGATTATCGGTGTAACGCCAAAGAGGGTTTCTCAAAGCCTTCTTTGGCGTTACTATTTTATAGGCCATGACTTTGCCAGGGTAATCCATAGTAAACTTTTTGGTGCCCTGTTGATCTTCCTTGCAGGCATGGATTTATACCTTTTCACTCCGGCAGCTTCCATCACCGAACGACATATCTGCGAAGAGCTGTGCTGAGCTGGTAGCGAGTGCTTATACCATAGGCTTGGCCCATCCAAATGGATGCCTAACTTACCTGATTTTGACAGAAATAGATCATGAACTGTTTTCACTGTGGTATTACAGCTTGGTGTAAGAAAGAGGCAATTGAGCAACACTGATGCCGACGCGTCTGACTGAGTTCGATTGGTACGTAGAGGGTTAATGTGATAGGTGTCTGGATATGATCCTCGCATAACTTGACTACGACAATCGTCTTAATCCAGATTGTAGAGTGCAATCTGGGGAAACTCCTCGTGTGTATTGCATCTGAGACAGATCACTGCAGAAGGTGACATCTAGTGAATTCTCAGTCGCAAGAACCACCAGTTCCCTTGGATGTTTCATAGATGTTCAGGCATGTACTGGGAGCCAATATAATGCCGCATGTTTTCAGGAAAAATTCCGCGACACACTCTTGTTCGCCATGTGAGATGCCAGGGATCGTGGAGTGCCAGAAATATGCACGCTCGAAACTTTCCATTAACAGGGCATCATGTTAGATAGACAGGCAAATGATTAGCAAGTCGCTCTACAATTGTAGAAGCATATGGTTAGCGTGCAAACTTGACTTTTATTGTATGCCCTTATATAGTTTTCTAGTTGTAATCCTTCTTACTAGATTTGGATTAGGCATTGATAGAAGGTACTGGATAACTGTGTTATCATTAGGGCAGCTTCCTTAATTGGAAGTTATGTTCTGTGTATCAGAATGTATGCCCGAGTGGCGCAAGGGTAGCGCAGCCGATTTGTAATCGGCAGGCTAGCGGGTTCGAATCCCCTCTCGGGCTTTTTATGCACTAATAATGGAAAATGTTTACCGGAAAGATGAAGAGGGCTTGGATGCCCTTTCCAGTGGTGGTAAACTTAGCATGTTTTGGAGGGATGGGTGAGTGGCTAATACCACCAGACTGTAAATCTGGCGCCCGGAAGGGCTACGTAGGTTCGAATCCTACTCCCTCCACCAGAGAGAATATAGAAAAATAAGGAATCAACCTTAGCCCACATAGCTCAGAGGTAGAGCACGTTCTTGGTAAGAACGGGGTCACTGGTTCAATTCCAGTTGTGGGCTCCATGTAAAATGAAGGAGATAACAGGATATGGCAAAGAGGAAATTTGAGCGAACAAAGCCCCACCTAAACGTTGGAACGATTGGGCACGTAGACCATGGAAAAACCACGCTTACTTCAGCAATAACTATGGTGCTGAGCAAGCAGGGATTTGGCGACACCTCATACAGGAGTTTCGATTCTATTGACAACGCTCCCGAAGAGAAGGCACGTGGTGTCACAATTGCCATTCAGCATGTGGAGTACGAAACAGGTGCTAGGCATTACGCTCACGTTGACTGTCCTGGCCATGCTGACTACATCAAAAATATGATTACCGGTGCCGCTCAGATGGACGGTGCGATTTTGGTGGTTAGCGCTCCGGATGGTCCAATGCCACAGACCCGTGAGCACATTCTCCTTGCCAGGCAGGTTCAGGTACCAAGCATGGTTATTGCGCTCAACAAATGCGACGCCATGGATGACCCGGAATTGCTGGAACTGGTGGAGATGGAGTTGAGAGAACTACTAACCAGCTACGGATTCCCAGGAGACGATATTCCTATAGTCCGTGTAAGTGCTCTTAAAGCACTTGAGGCAGATGGAGACCCGGATTCGGAATGGACCAAGGGAATTTTGGAGTTGATGCAGGCTGTGGATGATTACATCCCAGTCCCACAACGTCCCAAAGAGTTGCCGTTCCTGATGCCAGTTGAAGATGTATTCGGCATTAAGGGAAGAGGAACTGTTGTGACTGGGCGTGTTGAGAGGGGCATGGTTAAAACTGGAGACGAGGTTGAGATAGTAGGATTCGGGGAATCTCGAAAGATAGTTGTAACCGGCGTTGAGATGTTTCACAAGACCCTTGAAGAGGGAGAGCCTGGAGATGCAGTGGGCTGTCTCCTTAGGGGTATAGAGAGAGAAGAAATAGAAAGAGGCCAAGTGTTAGCCAAGGTAGGCTCCATGAAGGCCAGCACTGAGGCAGATGCAGAGGTGTATGTTCTGGGTAAAGATGAGGGTGGGCGGCACACGCCGTTCTTCAACGGTTACAAACCCCAGTTCTACATCCGTACAACTGACGTCACGGGTGAGATTCAACTACCTGAAGGGGTTGAGATGATCATGCCAGGCGATAATGTGAAGATGAAAATCAAACTTATCAGCCCCGTTGCTCTAGAGGAGCAGTTGCGTTTTGCCATCCGCGAGGGTGGTCGGACGGTAGGTTCAGGGGTTATTACCAAGGTAACAAATTAAGAAATGGCTAAGAAAAGAGGCGACGTACGTCCCATAATAACCCTGGCATGCAGTGATTGTCGGGAACGAAACTATACCACTGTGAAAAACCAACGTAGCGACCCGCAACGTATGGAACTTACTAAATATTGCCCGCGCTGCCGCCAGCGCAGGGCGCATAGAGAAATAAGATAGGTAACTGTGGCTAGGAATCCTGCTAAACGCACGCTGGGCTCTGCAACTGCTCGACGGGGACCTGGGTTCCAGTTCTTCCGTGAGACTTTTGGAGAGTTAAGGAGGGTTGTGTGGCCAACCAGAAAACAGGCCACGCGACTTACAATAATCGTGGTAGTTATCTCGATGTTTGTTGGGGTGCTGCTGGGAGTGGTGGATCTGGTATTCGGTAGGATATTTAGTTTTCTAGTGTAGGGCTAGGAGTCCGTTTGCATGGAACACGTATGAGCACTATAAGTGAACAGATAAGTGAACAAGAAGGACGTTGGTATATCATCCATACCTACTCCGGCCAGGAGGAGCGCGTCAAGAGGAATATTGACCAGCGCGTTGCTTCTATGGATGCACATGACAAGATTTTCCAGGTGATAGTTCCAACCGAGGAAGAGATAGAGATCAAGGAAGGGAAGCGGCGGTCGGTGCGCAAGAAGGTATTCCCAGGTTATATTTTGGTGCAAATGGCCATGGATGACGATAGCTGGCATGTTGTGCGAAACACTCCCGGAGTCACAGGGTTCGTGTCCGCAGAGGACGAAAAGGAACGAAGACCCAAGCCAGTACCACTGGAAGAACGTGAAGTCGAGAAAATCCTCAAGCAGATGGAGTCCGAGGCCCCAAGGCAGAGGATTGGCTTTGCCATTGGACAAAGCGTACGTATTACAGATGGTCCATTCTCAGACTTTATTGGAATTGTTGATCAAGTTATGTCAGATCGTGGGAAAATCAACGTTTTGGTCTCTTTCTTCGGAAGAGAGACTCCTGTAGAACTTGACTTCCTTCAGATAGAGAAACTTTAGGAGATATGGATGGCTAAAAAGGTCAGATCAGTTGTCAAGCTTCAACTACCCGCAGGCAAGGCTACTCCAGCGCCACCGGTTGGTCCAGCGCTGGGTCAGCACGGCGTTAATATTATGGCCTTTGTTAAGGAATACAATGAGCAGACCTCTAGGAAAGAGGGTAGCATTGTCCCTGTGCATATAACCATATATGAAGACAGGTCATTTACGTTTGTAACCAAGACGCCTCCTGCATCTGACCTGATACGAAAGTCAGCAGGTGTTGGAAAAGGTAGCGCTTCGGCAGGAACTAAGTCAGTTGGTAGTGTATCCAGGGAAGCAATACGGGAGATAGCTCAGATGAAACTGCTTGAGCTGAATGCTCCAGATATAGAAGCAGCCATAAAGATAATCGAGGGAACGGCCAAAAGTATGGGAGTTCAGGTAACGGAATAGTAAGGGGATATAGAAATCCATGGTAAAACACGGAAAACAATACGTAGAATCTGCTAAGGCTATAGAATATGACAAAGCCTATTCGCCAAGCGAAGCGATGAACTTGGCGAAAGAGACAGCTAAGGCCAAGTTCGATGAGACTGTTGAGCTTCATTTACGAACCGGTTCGGATCCGCGCCACGCTGATCAACTAATAAGGGGTGTTGCACTCCTTCCACATGGATTGGGCAAGAAGATACGTGTGTTGGTATTCGCCGAAGGTGAAGCTGCTAATACTGCTCGCCAGGCAGGTGCAGACTACGTTGGTGCTGATGATCTGATGAAGCAGATCGAGGATGGCTGGGTAGACTTCGATGTCGCCATAGCTACCCCAGATCTAATGGGGAAGGTTGGTCGCTTGGGACGAGTGCTTGGGCGACGTGGATTGATGCCAAATCCTAGGACCGGAACAGTTGTTCAGTCTCAGGACTTTAACAGAGCAATACAAGAGGCCAAGCAGGGAAGGGTAGAGTTCCGTTTGGACCGTGCAGCTATAATCCATGTGGCAATAGGTAAAGCGAGCTTTGATACCGAGAAGCTCCTTGAGAACATGAGTTCATTATTTAACACTGTGATGAGAGCACGTCCATCGGCAGTGAAGGGGCAGTTCATCAAAACTGCGTATCTTACCACCACCATGGGGCCTAGCATTAAGCTAGATGTTTCTGGGATGTCAGCAATGAGCAACTAATAAGGCGTTGCCATAGAAAGCGGGTGGCCTACGGGCCTTAATGGATAAAACCGTCCCGCCGAGGCAGAATATAAGGGATCGTTAAAGATTACCACGAAAGTGGGGCTCCCCGATGTTCTTACTCGAGGAGCCCTAATTGTTTATAGGAGCGTTATGCCTACACTCAAAAAAGAAAGTCAAGTCGAAGAAATAAAGGGCAAGCTGGATAAGTGCACTATCGCCGTTGCAACCGGGTATGAGGGGATGTCGGCATCTGATATGACAACCCTTAGAACCCAACTGAGGGTTGATGGAATAGAGTACAGAGTTATCAAGAATACCTTGGCATTGCGGGCTGCCAATGAGCTTGGCAAGGAAGGTATGAGTGACGTATTTAAAGGGCAAACAGCCCTGGCCTTTGGCTATGGAGACGTTGTGGCAGTTGCCAAGGGTATCAACGGGTACATTACAACCTCTAGGTCCCGTCTGGTAATCAATGGAGCTGTGATGGGTGATGACATTCTCACAGCGGATCAAGTTATTGCACTGGCTGCGCTGCCACCAAAGGACGAGTTGATAGCCAGATTGTTGGGTCGAATGCAAGCACCTATAACAGGTCTGGTAAATGTACTCAGTGCACCTCTGAGGGGCTTGGTTACAGTTCTGCAACGCGCATCAGAACAGGAAGGGGAAATGGAAGCTTCTGCTCCAACAGCAGAAGTAGAGGTTGAAGAGGAAATGGAAGCTTCTGCTCCAACAGCAGAAGTAGAGGTTGAAGAGGAAATGGAAGCTTCTGCTCCAACAGCAGAAGTAGAGGTTGAAGAAGAAGCGAGCCCATAACTGAAACTTAAGCAGTTCATTACGATTTGTTGCATTACATTTGATTAGGAGAAAACAATGACAAAAGACGAGATATTGGAAGCAGTTAAAAGTATGTCCGTGCTGGACTTGGCAGATCTTGTAAAAATGCTGGAAAATGAGTTTGGTGTCAGCGCTGCGGTACCTGTGGGGATTGCTGCAGCACCAGTAGCTGCTGCAGCGGTTGAAGAGGAGAAGGATGAGTTCACTGTCATTCTTAAGGAGATCGGCCCAAATAAAATAAACGTTATTAAGGGAGTGCGAGAGCTTACTACACTTGGTCTCAAAGAGGCAAAAGACCTTGTAGAAAGCGCTCCGGCGGCAGTGAAAGAGGGCGTTTCCAAAACAGATGCCGAAGAAGTCAAAGCAAAGTTGGAAGAGGCAGGCGCTGTGGTGGCAATTCAGTAGTCATCCGGCTGTTTCAAGCCCTATCCAATGGACATAGAAGTTTATATAGACTGTACTCTGCTGAGAGATGGTCGTATTCCTCGCTTTAGTAAAGGCGGTTTATGTATATGATCGCTGACAAGGGATAACCTGAATACTATGTGATGATTTGCGACATCCCGGCAGGGTAGCGGTTACGTGAGAGACGCACATGAACAACGTCTAACTCTTGACCATTGTGTTGCGCAATGACACCAACTTAGGAAACGGCATAAGTTTAACCAGTCGGTTGCTATCTTAGTTTGTTTGCCTGGCTCTACCTAGGCTGCAATGAGTTGTGACACATGTATGGGCTTGGCGAAGCCAAGAAGGACCAGATCAAAGCATCATTCGGTTTAGGGGTCGTCTGGTTCTGCGCCGATTCCAAGGATTTGGCGGCGAGCGAATTATGAATCCCTAGCCTTTGACAGGGACAGCCAGTGAGTTGACCCTACCACCATTAGAACGTCCGCCATGAGTAGAGTTAGTTGGTCAAAACAGGGCGCGTCTTTACTGGCACTGAAGGACACGCTAGAAGCAAGGGTAATAAGGGATGCAGATAGGTATATAGGCAGTTTCAGTGCAGCGGAAGCGCTTATCAAGGGCTACAAAGAGAGTGAGGTGGACTCGCTGACCACTTCCAAGAGTGATTAAGCGAGAGATTATCAGGGCACTGGTAATTAATTGTATAACCTCACATGCTGCCGGATGTGCCCCAGCGTCGTCATTACCTATCTATTCTAGCCGTCCAGTGTCATTAATGAGATTACATTAAGTGATGTATGCAACTCATTCCAATTGACTTTTTAGTAATGATTCCACTACCAAATACGCTATTGTCAGTATGTGGTACATACTTTACATTGTGGACTAAAGTGCGTGCTGTGGAAATTCTTATAGTAACAAGGGTAGCAATGCTGGAGATTAATCATGCCTGAGAAGATTTGCACCATCTGTAGTCAGATAAACCAGACCAATGCCAACTACTGTTCGGCCTGTGGTGGCCAGTCATTTGGTCTGCCTGGCAATCCACAAATCGATGTGGGAGTTGCAAATGCAGCCGTTCTCATTAGCACACATCGGATCATTGTGCTATCAGTGGTGACTTCTGGGATGTATTTTCTCTACTGGCTATTCATCACATGGAGGCAATTACAGAGTGAGACCAGAGATGTCCACTATCCTGTGTGGCACGCTCTTACGATGCTCGTCCCGGGTTACGGACTGTTTCGATTACACAAGCATGTAGCAGTACTGCAGGAATTGGCATTAAAGTCTGGGTTTGAAGTATCTTTCACTCCCGGCTTGGCCGTGATATTGGTAGGTCTCTATATCGTGCTTGGCTTAGTCTCAACAAATCTAGTAGGTTTTGCAGCCTTAATGGCTCTCAACATAATCAGATTTTTGCTAATAGTTACCACAATGATTCTGGCCCAGGGTATCCTCAACTCCTACTGGGGAAAAACTCTGGGAACATCCCTTCAGAATATGCCCTTTGAATCTGGGGAAAGAGCAATAATATTTATAGGACTTTCTTATTGGCTCTACCTATTCCTATCGATCTTCTATACTTCGTAGCTATTACCTAGTCCATCGCCATGGAATACGTCGAGCGTTGGGCCACACTGGTTGTCCTGTGACTTTAAGATACAGGGCAACGGTCAATATTCCGGTTACGAATCCACCTATATGTGCCCAGTAAGCAACTCCTCCACCAGTTGATCCCAATGACCCCAGGCCCTGGAAGAAGTTCTGCGCAAAGAACCAGAACCCAAGTAAGAACATGGCAGGTATCCTTAAGATCGTGATGAAGTACATAACAACCAATGTGTTTATTCGGTTATATGGAAACAGCAGCAGGTATGCTCCAAGGACTCCGGCTATGGCACCGCTAGCGCCTATAGTGGGTGAGTGACTGTCAGTATTGATTGCCACCTGTGTTAGGGTTGCGACCACTCCGCAGGTTAGATAGAAAGCCAGGTACTTTACGTGCCCAAGCCTGTCCTCTATGTTGTCGCCAAAGACCCATAGATAGAGCATGTTTCCTGCAAAGTGCATGATTCCACCGTGGATAAACATGGCCGTAACCACAGTGAGCCAGGCCGCATTTGAGGCCTCTAGGCTTACCACTGTGCCCTGGCATATGAGATTCCCGTATGTGTTTCTGAAGATCTGGCCGTCACAATATGGACCAAACTCGCTCAGGCCATGAATAAGCTTGGTTGGAATGAGGCCCCATTCGTAATAAAACTTGGTCTGTCCGAATTCACCGAGTGTCAACTCGTACAGGAAAACCACTGCGTTGATGGCAATGATCACAATGGTCACATATGGCTGGGTGTGCCTCTGAACGCCCGGGTCAGAAAGAGGAATCATGACTTTAGGCCATCAAAAATATCTCGTTTAGATAACGCCTGCTGTCGGTTGATATGGTTGAATAAACAGTATTCCATCACTATGGCTCTATGAGTTTACTTAGAAGAGACAATAACATGATAGCACCATCTCAGGCGTGAATCCAGTGCAATAATTGTTAACACGGCTTCTTTAACATGCAAGCTAAGGGATAGAGCATGTACGCCATAATTTCTAAATAAACAGATATTTGAAGGATTACATGATGATTTTTCGCACACTTGATACAGACAAGAGGAACCCCCAATGTTCAAAACTATACTAAGGCTATAATCTACTTAACGTGTGGGTCGTATCCTTATATCCTAGACTGACCGATCATTCGCAGTTTAGTCTGCTATTGCTATTTGCATCATATGTGATATGTTATTAATGCTTTGTCAACAACTATATTATGGCTTAGTGTTAATTAAGTGAGAGTAAGGCGAGTAGAATATGTTTGAAGGTGGACAGCGTCAACAAAAGCCTGAGGTGCAGCTAGAAGAGCTGCTTCGCGGTATTGGCGATGGCATTAACACCGTGGTTCAGAAGCTGGGTGGAGGAGGAGTCAAGCTAGTAATTCTTGGCCTGGTAGCCTTGGCAGTCATTGCGTGGATTGCTAGCGGTGTCTATCAGGTTGGGCCTCGAGAGCAAGCGGCTTTACAGTTGTTTGGGAAATTCCAGAATACCGAAGGTCCTGGCCTTAAGTGGTACTTTCCTGCCCCAGTTGGCAACCGAACAATTGTAGATGTTGGAGTGAACCGCAACATGGAGTTGGGTTTCTTTACATCAGGAGTAGGGGCAACTAGTGACCAATCAGATGAAGCCCTAATGATTACTGGCGACCTGAACATTGTCAACGTACAGATGGTGGTTCAGTATCGCATCGCAGATTTGGAGAAATTTCTTTTCCGAGTAGACGATCCTGGAGAAGTCCTCCGTGAAATAGCGCCTGGGAACCCTGAGGGCCGAACTCTGAAGGACGCCACAGAAGCGGCACTGCGCCAGGTAGTTGGACAGCGCAGCATTGATGACACTCTTGTAACAGGCAGAGAGCAAGTTCAGGCTGACACGCGGACACTGCTTCAGCAAATCCTAGACGACTATGAAACTGGTATTGAAGTATTGAACGTGGCGCTCCAGACTGTGCGCCCACCTGACCAAGTACGGGCCGCCTTCGACGACGTTGTTAATGCCCGTGTGGACAAGGAAAGCCGAATCAACGAGGCTAAGGCGTTTGAACAGGATCGCCTTCCCAGAGCTCAAGGTGACGCTCAGAAGACGATTCAGGGCGCGGAAGCATTCAAGGCAGAGAAGATCGCCAAGGCAACTGGTGAAGCCGATCGCTTCACGTCTGTCCTATTTGAGTACAATAAATCCAAGGCAGTCACCCGTCAGCGCTTGTACCTAGAGGCCATGGAGGAAATACTTCCTGGCATTACAAAGTTTATCTTGGCAGAGGGCAACGAGGGCAGCCTGTTGCAGTTCCTCCCGCTAACCGGTGAGGTAGGAGCAAAGCCATGAAAATCATAGGGATATCCATTGGATTCGTATTACTTGTTGCTGTATTGGGACAAGCCGCTGGGTTCGGTATGCTTTACACTGTAGACGAAACTGAATTTGTGGTTATTACTCAATTTGGAGAGGTTAAGAGAAGTGAAGTAGACCCGGGGCTGAAATTTAAGGCCCCCATAGAGAGCGTTGTGCGCTTTGACAAAAGACTCCTGCGAATTGACGTGCCTTCAGCTGGAATGCCTGACAAGGATAGTCAGTTTCTGGAAATAGATGCTTACATCCGCTATAAGATTGAGAGTCCGCAGCTGTTTCTACAGAACTTACGTGATGAGTCAACCGCTGGATTGCGCATTGGAAACCTGGCAATCTCAGCCATACGTGATGAAGTTGGAACCAGAGACAGACGAGATATAATCGGTGGTGAGCCCTTAACACTAGCTGATGGCACCATTATAGTAGACCCTAGAAAAACATCAGAGGGCATTCCAACCAGAGAAGCCATGATGCAGAAAGTCCTCAAAAGTCTCGTGGATCGTGTAGAAAGCAATCAGTTTGGTGTAGATATCATAGATGTTCGCATCAAACGGGCTGACTTCCCTTCCGCGGCAGAGAACAGCGTGTTTGACAGAATGAGATCTGAACGTGATGTGCAAGCACAGAGACTTCGTGCTGAAGGTGAGGAACAGTACCTGACAATCACAGCTAAAGTTGACAAACAGGTGAGAGTTATTAATGCGGATGCCGAACGTGATGCCAACGTCCTGCATGGTGAAGGAGAAGCCGGAGCCATATTGCTACTGGCAGAAGCCTTGGAATTGGATCCGGAATTCTTTGCCTTCAGACGTAGCCTTGAAGCCTATGGTAAAATCTTCGATGAAGATACAACGCTTGTTATGTCTTCCAACAGCGATCTGTTCCGTTTCTTGGAAGGTTCAAACGAACCGACAGAGTAGCGGGTCAAACTTGCCATACCAGCCAGACCTACCGTATATCACGGATTATTCTGGACTTTCCTGACTTCATTATTTTCGCCTGATCTTCACGCTTAGCACACTGTATGAAATCGTGCTTCGCTGAGATACTTCCAATTATTCTCATAAGAACCTGCTGAAATGCTGTCCTGACAATGCCAGCTATGGTTTGTACGGAAACAACAACTCAGTTCAACAAGCTAAGCAAATTAAGCTGATTCCATTACAAACAGGAATCGTAGTATGAAGAGATTTCGGGAGGCAAGACATAGATAGCAACCATCTAAAAGAGCTTCTTTTGCAGGTTAAGAATGGCCAGATGAATGTGGACGATGCACTTGGCAAACTGCGCACTCTTCCCTATGAGGATTTGGATTTTGCTAAATTGGACCACCATCGAGACCTTCGCACTGGCTTCCCAGAGGTTATATACGCTCCCGGTAAAACGCCAGAACAATTGACCCAAATCGCTCAGAGCATGACGAAATCATCTTCTAAGGTGCTCATAACTCGTGCAGATCCGGAGGCGTATGATATCGTTCACAAGGTTTTACCAGAGGCGCGCTATAACAAGCTTGCCAGAACGATAGTGTTAGAGCGAGATAATGAAACACCGCTAGTTCCAGGTGTGCTCATAGTGGCCGCTGGCACCGCTGATTTGCCGGTGGCCGAGGAAGCAGCTGTAACGGCTGAGTTGATGGGAAACGACGTGAAGAAACTTTGGGACGTTGGAGTGGCTGGAGTACACAGGTTACTGGAACACTTGTCCATACTGCAAGAGGCAAAAGTTGTGGTGGCTGTGGCAGGTATGGAAGGTGCGTTGCCAAGTCTAGTTGGCGGGCTAGTGTCTTCACCGGTTATCGCCGTTCCAACCAGTGTGGGATACGGGGCAAATTTCCATGGACTGGCGGCTCTGCTGGCCATGATCAACTCATGCAGTCCTGGAATCGCGGTGGTGAATATAGACAACGGGTTTGGTGCAGGATACATGGCTGGGACTATCAACTTGGCCATTGCCGGTACTTTGAGGAAATAAATAAGGGCGGTGGCAGGGCTTATTACCTGCTCCCGCCCTTGAATTCTAGGTTAGCGAACTACTTCAATGTTTCTATATATTCGATGATCGAGTGAACTTCATCGGCCGTAAAAGTAAATGGTGGCATAATTGGCAAGAACCCTTCAGGTACTTTAGCAGTTGAATTCAAAATAGATTCTTCAATATATGCTTCATCTGCCGTCACAGTAGTTCCGTCTGTAAGGGTTTTTGTTGATCCGTATAGACCTTTCCAGCTGGGACCAACAAGAGTTGTACCGTCAATGCTGTGGCATCCCAAGCAACCATTTGCTTTAATCAGTTGCAATCCGAGTTCAGCTCCTCCGTGATTCTGATTATCAACTGGAGCGGCAGTGGTGGCTGTAGCTTCCACAATTGCGGGTGGTGTGGAAGTGGGTGAACTACTTGGTGTATTGGCATCCCCACTACATCCAAAGCCAACCACAGTCGTAATTATTAAAGCGATTGATAGAACTAAAAACTTCTTCACGTCTACTCCTCTTTATAACCCAGACTCGAAATTTTGTGTATTTTGTCCATGTACAACCATATGCTAACCGAGCGTGAAGTCTATCACACTAGGTTAGCCTGTTCAATACTTCACAATGTTTCCGGAAGGTTTTCATAGCACTTGGTTAAAGTTAAATTCGAAATGTTCACTCGTGCCAAATACAAGCCTTTGATCAGGTAGAAATGCGAGAAATTATCTGCCCAATTCTTTTCTAGACAAAAGACACGCTTGTAACATAATCGTAACAGGTGTGTAACTCCGTCGGAACACTTAGGCTTCATAATAATAATAATTATTGTAATAAAGGGGGGGGTAATGGATACAGCTAATCTCGCGTGGATGCTCACCGCTTCGGCCCTAGTACTGTTTATGACTCCTGGACTGGCCTTTTTCTATGGAGGCCTTGTACGTGCCAAGAACGTGATAAGCACCATAATGTACAGTTTCATTGCTATGGCAGTGGTCAGCATTGTCTGGGTGCTTTGGGGCTATAGCCTAGCATTTGGAGAAGGTGGACGATTCATTGGGGATTTATCATTTGTGGGCCTTTCTGGAATAGACATAAACGACGGAGATGGGATGGACCTACTCTTCGTTGTGTTCCAGATGATGTTCGCCATTATAACACCGGCTCTTATTACAGGAGCTTTTGTGGAGCGCTTTAAGTTCACCACATACCTGGTGTTCCTTGTGTTGTGGATAACCTTTGTGTACGCTCCCATTTGCCATTGGGTCTGGGCAGAAAAGGGTTGGTTGTTTGACGCAGGAACCTTGGACTTCGCAGGTGGGACAGTTGTGCACATTAATGCTGCTGTTGCTGCTGTTGCGGCTGCTTTGCTGGTGGGCCGAAGGCGCAATCCTGGCTTGGAACCTCACAACGTACCATACGTTGTCCTTGGTGCAGGGATACTCTGGTTTGGTTGGTTTGGATTCAACGCTGGATCTGGACTGGCCGCAAATGGTCAGGCAGTGAATGCCTTCCTTGTCACCAACACGTCCGCCGCCGCTGCAGCTCTGACTTGGGGTCTTCTGTCACAGTTTCAGACTGGCAAAATGAGTGCAGTTGGAGTAGCCACGGGCGCTGTGGCCGGATTGGTGGCAATTACACCCGCTTCTGGATTTGTAGGTGTTATGGGTTCAATTGCAATTGGGTTTGGAGCTGGTATGTTGTGCTACTTTGCAGTGTTACTGCGCAATAAAACCAAACTTGACGACGCTCTTGATGTTTTCGCAGTCCATGGAATCGGTGGGATATGGGGCGCCATGGCCACCGGCATCTTTGCAGCCACAGCTATAGGTGGGGTTCCCGGAGTTATAGAAGGCAATATAGGGCAACTTGGTATCCAAGGAGTGGCTGTAGGAGCAACACTTGTCTATAGTTTGGTTGTAACTCTTGGGCTTCTGAAGATCTTGGACATTATTCCTGGTCTTGGTCTACGCGTCTCAGAGCGTGAAGAGGATGAAGGACTGGATATATCAGCTCATGGAGAAAGAGCATATATTAGAGATGGAGCAGATTAGGAAGCCAGTATATTCCGTAGACATATTTAATGAAATGACTTGTCGGCAAAAGGAAATCATAGGCAACTGGCAGATTGATTTAAGGAGGGTATCATGCTAAAAGTTGAAGCTATAATCAGACCGGAGCGAATATCTCAGTTAACACCAGCTTTGGACGCGGTTGGGTGTACTGGATACCACTATGCGAATATCACTGGCCAGGGTCGCCAGGGAGGAGTTGAGGTGTCTGTAGGCAGAGGCGGACAAACAACCGTGCGGGCCGCTGTGCCAAAGACGCTGATAACCACAGTCATTCCAGATGAACTGCTGGAAAAGGTTATCGATGCGATCCTTGAAGCCGCCAGAAGCCCTGGCGGAGGCAATCTTGGCGACGGCAAAATTTTCGTATCACAGGTGTTAGACGTAGTGCGAGTTAGCAGTGGTGAGCGTGGCGCAATCGCACTGTAGCCTGACTACTCCAATCATGGACTGATGACAAGAGGGGGGCACATAAAAAGTGCCCCCCTCTTTCTTTTCTTTCCTGTATACCAGGAACGCTTTGAGTCAGCTATCTATAATTCCGTGCGCCGCTGGTTGCGCATTTCAAAGCAGAGACGGAGAAATAATAGCGCTTCCCCAGCTGAGGCCTTAGAACTGCCGTGTTGGCGGTTCACAAATGTAATTGGAGTCTCCTCCACCCTGGCATCGCCACTCTTAGCAATGATCTCTAAAAGTAGCTTGAATCCCTTGGGGCTTAATGAGGGAAGCAGGGCTTCCATGTGGCTTCGTTGAAATGCGGCGAAACCGGATGTAAGATCACGAATCGGCAAACCCACAATAACTCGGCCCAATGCCGACGCTCCACGGCTAACAATCTTTCTCCACATGGGCCAGTTTACTACTCCCCCACCTTGCACATATCTGGAGCCTACTACAATGTCGGCTACTGAGAGTGCATGCAGTAGATTTGGGAGATCCTTGGGGCTGTGTGACAGATCAGCATCCATCATTACCCAGTAATCGCCATTGGCCTGTGCAAAGCCAGCTGTCACTGCACTGCCCAACCCCAGCTTTCCAGACCTATTAACCAGCTTTATTCGTGGATCTTCTGAACCCAACTGACGTACGATTTCGTGAGTTCCATCGGGGCTATTGTCATCGACTATGATGATCTCGTAGTCCCATTCCGGCTCTAGATATTCACGGATGCCATCACAAAGTGTGCGTACATTATCTCGTTCGTTATATGTGGGTACAACGATAGATATTTTCTTGTTTAATTCAGGCATATTATTCTACTTGATGGCCTTAGTGGAGTCTAAGTGAAATTGTTACAATCTCCAGTCCGGGCTGTTGATTGTAACAAAACTCATGCTTTATATATTATAGCTCCTATGAGCAAGCTGGTCATTTTATCATCAGTAATATATCGCTTATTCAGTATCCAGATTCCTCCAGAGCCCGATGGGCCAGTAGACCAACCAGGCTCTGGCCTTAATTGCTTTCCGCGTGACAGGGCCAAAGGAACGACTGTCTATGCTATCCATATCTACATCATTCATATCTACGGCCTTCCCCAGCAGAAAATACTCGTCTTGCTTGAGCAACCATTCACCTTCTCCATCTAGGGCTGCTGCCTTCAATCGAGTTGCATTAACAGTCATGACTCCATAGATGAGCTTTACTATGTCACCGGAGACTCCAACAACCTGTTTGATAATGATTTTGTCTCCACCATGTGCTAATACCACATCACCGCTTTTAGGCGCGTTTCGTATGTAGGCTAATCGGTTGAAAAGCACGTGTTCTCCAGGGCTCAGTGTTGGATGCATGCTCCAACCATCAACCGTAATTCGGAGTGCCGTGACAAAAACAGCTGCCTGATATACCAATTTTATTAATCCACGCAAATATACTCAACCTCGAACTATACAGATATCCCCGGCTCTTTATTATTGGAAAGTATAAATCATGTGGCCAGAATTTGTAATTGTGATCCCTGACTGCTTAGCGTGTAGTTGCATACCATGCAATTTCAATTGCACTAGCAGGGAGAGACTGATAGAATTCTCAGATAACAGTGTATAAATTCGTTTCGGCCGTTTCTGGAGGATTATATGGTCCTTAGCGACCGCACAATTAAAGAAGAACTTGGCAAGGGGAAAATCGTTATAGAACCCTTGGATCTCTCGTGCATACAGCCCGCCAGTGTGGATCTCCATCTGGATCGTAGGTTGCTGGTATTTCGTAATACTCGTCAGCCCTTTATAGATGTACGCAGGGACATGCCCGACCTGACAGAGATTGAAGACATATTAGATGATATACCCTTCATCCTTCATCCTGGAGAGTTTGTATTAGGCAGCACGCAGGAATCAGTTACTCTCCCGGACGACATTGTGGCTAGACTGGAAGGGAAAAGCTCCCTTGGCAGGCTGGGTCTTCTCATACACTCCACTGCCGGCTATGTTGACCCAGGTTGGAGCGGTCACCTTACACTTGAGTTGAGCAACGTCGCCAATCTGCCAATTACGCTCTACTTCGGAATGAAGATCGGGCAGATTTCTTTTTTACGTCTGACCACTCCTGTTGAGAACCCGTACGGTTCCCCGGCGCTTGGTAGCAAATATCAGGGCCAGACAGAGCCAACTGCCAGCAAGATACACCAGGATTTCACGAAGAGCGAATAACACACATGGGATACATGCAGCGTGCGCTGGAGTTGTCACGGGAGGCTTTGGGTATTTCCAGTCCTAACCCACCCGTTGGAGCGGTGGTCGTGAAGGATGGGCGCATAGTGGGCGAAGGACATACGTTGCCACAAGGTCAGGCTCATGCGGAGATTATCGCTCTGAGTCAGGCTGGAGAATTGGCTAGAGGAGCTGTTCTTTACACAACACTGGAACCCTGCTGCCATTTTGGAAAGACACCTCCGTGCACCAGAGACATCATTCAGGCTGGTATTGCTCAGGTACACATGGCTATCACAGACCCAAATCCATTGGTGAACGGCAAGGGTATGGCTGAGTTGAAGAGTGCAGGCCTCGACATTTATCTTGACGAGTGCAGCGAAGAGGCTAGTGAAATCGCAGAGGCGTATATCAAATTCGTGACCACTGGCACCCCATTTGTGGTTGCAAAATTTGCTATGAGCCTTGATGGGAAAATAGCTGCTTCATCTGGTGACTCCAAGTGGATCAGTTCTGAGGAATCACGTTGTTACGCTGGGGAATTGCGGTATAGGAACGATGCAATCATCGTCGGTATAGGTACCATTCTTAGCGACGATCCCAGATTGACTGCTAGGGATGAGGCTGGTAACTCCAGAATAAAACAACCTCTGAGAATAGTTGTGGACAGTTCTGCGCGCGTACCATTGGATGCACAGCTATTTCAGGAATCAGGCTTTGTACTGGTGGCTACTGCTAATGCAACGAAAGACAGAACAGAGGCCTTGAGTACTGCTGGGGTCCAGGTTTTGTCACTGCCGTCCGAGAACGGCTTGGTTGAGCTGAGAGCACTTCTCAAAATACTGGGAGAACGTGGGATAACCAGCCTGTTGGTAGAGGGTGGAGGAACACTTCTCGGCTCATTTTTTGACCTTCGGTTGGTGGATAAAGTGGTGGCTTTTGTATCGCCAGTAATTTTGGGAGGTATAGACTCTCCATCGCCTGTGGCAGGACAGGGAGTTGCGGTGATGGCTGATTCCATTCGTCTGAAGCGAACGCGGGTGGAGATAATCAACGATGACGTTATGATGACGGGATACGTGAGGTAAAACGCATGTTCACCGGAATAATACAGGAGCTTGGAAGTCTAAGAGAGAGCGATGGTTCCTCCATGAACGTTGAAGCTACGACCTCGCTGGAGGGACTTAAAGAAGGAGACAGTGTTTCAGTCAACGGGACATGTCTTACAGTGAAGGCCATCGGCGAGGATTACTTCTCAGTTGACACAATGCCAGAGACCCTAAGGCGTACCAATCTGGGCTTGCTGAAGCTGGGAAACCCTGTGAACCTGGAGAAAGCCCTGACTCTTAGTACGCCTTTGGGTGGGCATCTGAACCAGGGGCATGTTGATGCTACCGGAACCCTTGTATCAATACTGCATGAAGGCGATGCTTTAATTATGAGATTCAAAGCACCTTTTCAGGTGATGAAGTACGTGGTTGAGAAGGGTTTCATATCCGTCGATGGCATCAGTCTGACTGTGGTGGAATGTGACGACTCTACCTTTGTAGTTTCTGTGGTAACATATACTCTCGAACATACTAATTTGGGTTATCGTGAGCTCGGTGATGTGATTAATCTGGAAGTCGATATCTTGGCTAAGTACGTGGAGAAATTATTGTCATACCGTGGATAGACCAGATAACTTAAGTAGTATTATAACTAAACATGCGCCATTGGAGGGCGATTATGGCTCTATCGACTGTAGAAGAAGCGATCAAAGATTATCAGGATGGCAAACTTGTCATATTGGTAGATGATGAAGATAGGGAGAATGAGGGCGATTTGATAATCGCCGCGGAGAAGGTAACGCCTGAGGCTATAAATTTCATGGCCACACACGGTCGGGGTCTGATATGTATGCCTGTCACAGGTGAGCGCTTGGAGCAGCTCAAGCTGCCTATGATGGTGCAAGACAACACCGCCCGTCATAGCACCGGGTTCACCGTTTCAATAGATGTGACGCTCGGTGCAACCACCGGCATATCGGCGTCTGATAGGTCAGCCACGATCAAGGCAGTGCTTGATCCCAACACCGAACCGGCAGACCTGGCAAGGCCGGGGCATATATTCCCCCTGCGTTATCAGGAAGGCGGCGTCCTTGTCAGGGCGGGTCAAACTGAGGGCTCTGTAGATTTAGCCAAATTGGCTGGCCTGTATCCAGCGGCTGTCCTGTGTGAGATTATGAACGAAGATGGTACCATGTCCCGTGTTCCTCAGTTGGAGATATTTTCTAAACTACACACTATCAAGATCATCAGCGTAGCCCAGATTATCGCTTATAGACTGCTACACGAAGTTATGGTGCAGCAAGTAGCCGATGCTAGGCTTCCCACTGGTTATGGAGAGTTTAGAGCTGTGGCATTCAAGAGTGAATTGGATACCGCTGAGCATTTGGCCCTGGTTATTGGGAAAGTGGATACTGAGTTGCCAGTGCTTGTCAGGGTGCATAGTGAATGTCTCACGGGAGATGTGTTCGGTAGTAGGCGTTGTGATTGTGGCCCTCAGATAGATTTAGCCTTGCGGCTTATCGCAGAAGAAGGCAGTGGGGTCTTCCTCTATATGCGCCAAGAGGGGCGTGGTATAGGACTGCACAATAAGATAAAGGCATACGCACTGCAGGACACAGGTCTGGACACGGTAGAGGCAAATGTTAAGCTGGGCTTCGAGCCTGACCTGCGCCACTACGGCATTAGCGCACAGATTTTGGTCAACTTGGGAGTTCAAAATATGCGCCTGTTAACCAACAATCCTAAGAAAGTCGTAGGGCTAGAATCCTACGGGCTTAAATTAGTGGAACGTATTCCAATCATAGCGCCTTCAACATCGGAAAACGAGAGGTACATGGAGACTAAGCGTTCGAAACTCGGGCATCTGGTGGGAACGGAAGAGGTCAAGGATTGAAGGGGCTCTCTTTTTATGACCAAGGGGAGGAAAATGGCCCGGGAACCCGCCTCAAGGGCAGTTTGGACGGTCATGATCTCAGGATAGCGGTGGTGGCCGCACGGTTCAATTTTTTTATTACCTCCTTGCTGGTGGAAGGTGCCTGCGAAGCGCTCCTTTCACACGGGCTTGAGGAGAATAACCTAGTGGTTTCTTGGGTGCCAGGCGCATTTGAAGTGCCACAAGTGGCACTTCAAATGGCAAAGACTGGAAAATGGGATGCAATAGTCTGCCTTGGTGCTGTCATTCGTGGGGAAACAGCACATTTCGACTATGTGTCAGGAGAAGCCGCCAGGGGCATTGCCGACGCATCTAGAGAAACTGGAGTCCCGTTGGCCTTCGGCATACTTACAACGTACACCGAAGAACAGGCAGTAGAGAGAGCAGGTGGCAAACTTGGAAACAAGGGTTGTGACGCTGCACTTGCCGCCTTGGAATCTGCTAACTTGATGCGGATTCTGAAGGATAAATTCTAACTATAAGCAACACGCTGGCTATGTGTCAGATGCACGATAACCTTTTAGCAAGTATTCCACTGTCTTGCCCTGCTAGGTATTTTATCCATATTGCTTGCCTTGCAGTATCAATTTTCAGAGAGTAACTGTTAAGGGTAGTGCGGAATTTCCGCTATATGGTGACCGAGCCCATTAGTCATCATTGAGGTGAATTCGCCGTTTTTCACCTGCCTTCTTCTGTTGATGGTAAACTAGGTCTGAGCATAGTATGCCACGACCTAGTTTAGTTCCTGAAGGCATTGCATATACCCTAAATTAACGACCGAGATTGACCGCCGTCAACGTTGATGGATGCTCCTGTGATGAGGTCTGCCTGCTCAGAGCATAGGAAAGCAATCATGGCCCCAACTGGCTCAGGCCAACCGAACTTCCCCATGGGCAGTTGACGGGCGATGAACTCATTGACAACCTCTTCGGAGTTTCCATTCACAAATCGTTCCCATCCACCGCCGGGGAACTGTATAGAACCTGGGGCCAAGGTGTTCACCAACACATTGTAGGGGGCAAGGGATAGCGCCATGTGTTTGGAGAAGGCAATCAATGCTGCTTTGGCAGTCATGTAGGTTAGAGCCCCTCCAGACTCTCTACCCCATATGGATGCTATGTTCACGATGCGACCCCACTGTCGTTCCTTCATGTCTGGCAGTCCGAGACGGGTGAGGCGCACAGCGGAAAGGAGGTTTAGATCAAGGGTATCCATCCAGTCTTGGTCGGTGGTGGTGTCGAAGTCACGGCCACCCTTGGTGCCGCCAACGTTGTTGACTATGATGTCTACATGACCGAACGCTTTTATCGATTCCTGGTAGAAAATCTCAGCCCCATGAGCGGTAGACACATCTGCCTGTACACCTAACACATCGCGTCCAAGTCCCTTCATTTCTTCTACAGTTTCATTCAGGCCATCCACGTCACGCGCACATATGGCTACTTTGCATCCTTCGCCTGACAGTGTCAGTGCTGCCTGGCGGCCAAGGCCGCGGCTTCCTCCTGTTACTAGTGCTACGCGGCCTTCAATACCCAAATCCATAATACCCCCCTATAGGAATGTAGTAGTATCGTATTTTAAATGTGTTGAATACATGATGACATATCGTTTTTAGTGAACCGAGGAAGTAGAGTTCAGTAGTGAAAGCGCAGTTCTCAATGCTACTACTAGGGGTTAGATTCCCATTATCTCCATTTATTTGAAGGAACAAAAGACGTCCTCACTGGATTGCGTGGCTCACTGACCCAGAGCTTCCTATCAGGGTGCATTCCAGCACCAAGTTTTGCCGAGACGGCTGAACGTCTCATGCGATTAAGGAGTCGAGTATCTGCTACCCCAACAGAAGGATGCGTCCCACCATTTGACTCCACTATTTTTTCCCACGCTACTTTTCTTTTATTCAAGAGCACAGCATCAGACAACTCGGTACAGTTAAGTTCATTAATATTAAGATCAACTACAATTTCATCACCGTCTTCTATGAGGGCAATCTTGCCGCCCAAAGCTGCCTCTGGACCCACATGCCCAATGACAAGCCCAACCGAACCACCTGAAAATCTAGCGTCTGTCATGAGCCCTACAACTATTTCCCGTTCTCTACAAAGAGTTGTAATTCTAGAAGTGGCGTCTAGCATTTCAGGCATGCCAGGAGCTCCACTTGGGCCCTCGTAACGAACAATTATCATATCATGGTCATTAAATATGTTAGGCTCATTTTCCAGAGAATCTAACAAGGCACGTTCACCATCGAAAACTCGTGCATTCCCAACGAAAATATTGTCTTCCAGTCCGCCTTCCACGCCGGCAAGTTTCAATACAGCACTGGACTCAGGTGAAAGGTTACCACCCAAAACTCTTAATCCACCTGTGAGTTTGTACGGATTTTTTACTGTGTAGATCACAATGCCATCAGGTGATGGAGGATTTAGTCTATCAACCTGCTGAGCAAGGGTTTCTCCTGTACAGGTAGTGGTTTCCCCATTTAACAGACCTGCGTCTAACAAATCCTTAACTATAACCTGCACACCGCCGTTCTCATCTATATCAACCATCGAGTAGTTTCCAAAAGGCCTTACGTCTACTAGAACAGGAACCACATGTTGCGACAGGTAATTAAATTCCTCTGGTGACATAATTTCATTAGAGAAATCAGCATAACCAGCAGATCTGGCTATCTCAGGTGCATGTAGCAAAACGTTTGTCGAACCCCCTATTGCCATGGAAACTATCATGGCATTCCTTATTGAGTCGCGGGTTACAATATCTCGCGGAGTAACCTGTGATTCGATGAGGGCACGTAGATAATTCACTAGTTCGTCTGGAAACTGTTCAATTCTGCGAATGTCATCTGAAGGAGGAGAAACCATATGCAGTGGCTCCATTCCAAGCACGCCAATAAAAGTCTGCATGGTGTTGTAAGTAAACATTCCACCACAACTCCCAAATCCAGGGCATGCTTCGCAGGCTATTCTTTTCTTCATTTCGTCATCATCGCTGCCGGCAACCTGAAAGCCAGAGATTATGTCTAGCCTCTGACCCGTAACTGAATCCGTCCCAGGACGAATCGTACCATCCGACATAATGATTGCTGGTCGGTTATGCTCAAGAAGTGCTGCTAGTGTACCAACAGGAGGCTTGTCGCAAGCGACAACAGCTATAGTGCCCTCTAACCCGCTAGCACTTAAATGTTCACAAACTGAATCATGTGTAACTTCACGTCCGATCAGTGAATAACGCATTTCTCTAGTGCCATTGCGCATACCATCTGAGGTTGCAAGGGTATATTCTGGTTGGACCAACCTCATGCTCATTTGGTCGCCGCTGCGCCCCATTTTTAGTCGAAGACATTCCTGTATGGCTTCGACTTTCTGCTGTACTCCCAAATAGCATTGTGAATCTCCCTTGTTTCCAATAACCCCCACAGAAGGCTCATGAATAAGTTCAACATCTGTACCAAGTTCCTTAGCAATGCCAAATGTTTGCGCGCTTCGTCCTGGATTATGGTCTATTAGAACTGCTTTAGAATTTCGCACTAGATGATCTCCACAATATATAATGCTTAATGATACATTAAGCATTATATATTTATATAGTTGTGCAAATCTAGGTAGGCTCTTGCCCCCACAGATCCACTGTCTGAAGCTACCGTTATACGCATCGTCTACTTTTCATATTGACTTGGTGTATTGTCGAGATATACGATATACTATGAATCTGAGAGAATGCAAGCCTGTGAGGAGGTAAGAGATATGCCTAGAATCGGACCCACAGAACTTATAATAGTCCTCGTCATCATTCTCATAATCTTTGGTGTTGGAAGGCTTGGCGAGATAGGCGGAGCTATGGGCAAAGGTATTCGAGAGTTTCGCCGGGGTCAGTCTGGTGACTTGCAATCCGATGAACCTGCGTCCGTAGGCGAAGCTAAATCCCCTAGAAGAAAGCGCAAGGAAAAAGTCTGAGTTTCTATCTAATCGATTAATAAAAGCACGATATCTTAGATAAAAGCCGGGGCTCCGTTTACTGACGGGGCCTCGGCTTTTATTTGTTTGCAAGATTGACAAAATATCTAGTGCCCAGATTGTTCTGATGCTGCTGATTCAACTGACACATTCCTCTGGCCTATCCGTGCCAGCTTGGCCAGCCATATGCCAAGCTCGTAGAGGAGGATTATTGGCAGAGCCACAAGGCTTTGATTGACTGGATCGAATGTGGGGGTTATCAGCGCTCCGAGGATGAATGCAACCACGACGGCAAAGCGGCGCTGTCTGGCCAGCGTCCGTGGTGTAATCAACCCAATCTTGCTCAGGAAGAACATGACTAGCGGTGTTTGAAATGACACGCCAAGCCAGAACAACAGTGTAATTACAAGGTTGATGTAGTTACCGACAGTTATCATTGGAGTTGCTATGTTAGAGCCGAATGTCAGCAGGAAACGAAGGGCCGGAGGCAACAGAACATAATATCCGAAGGTAGCACCTGACACAAAGGAAATCATTGTCCCTGGAAGAAGGGCAAATAGATAGCGTTTCTCCTTGGACGTCAGTCCTGGTGCGACGAACATGACGACTTGATATAGGATAATTGGAGCGGCTAGCGCTAGCCCTCCAAGGAGAGATACCTTCATGGTAATGCCGATCATCTCCGTTGCCTGTGTGAAAATGAGCTTCTGATCCTGTAAGGACTCGAAACCTTGTGCCGGACCCATGAGCAGGTCGAAGATAAGGGGGTGGAAAATGAAGGCCAACGTCGTGGTTATCACGAGTGCGATAACAGATATTATGAGCTTGCGTCTCAGCTCGGTCAGATGGTTAGCGAGGGGAATTTCGCTATCTTTCACCAATGCCCTCTTCCACGGCATCGCTTTCTGACTCCTGAGATGTTCCCAGGGCCTTGTTTTTGGTAGGTTGGTTAATAGGTTCATCAAGGGCCATAAGATTCGGAAGATCACTTGTGGTGCGCCTCACCTCCTGGATTACCTTTCCAAAAGAACGCGCCACTTCAATCATCCGCGCTGGGCCAAGGAATAAGAAGGCCACGAGTCCGATTACCAGAAACTCAAGTGCACCTATACCCAGGAAATCCATTTACTACCTTCCTACTCGCCGACTAGGTCTGAGGGGATGTCTTGTTGAAGAAATCAATATATTTGCAACTCCACTATAAACCATCGAACTTGGAGTGCCAAGGCGTTTTAAGGCTCTGTGCCCGTGTCCAGCAGGCATCATCCTTTTCACAAAACGGCCGGTTCTTGCAGCAGGTCTCTGCGGCGTGCTGGTCAAGCAGTGCGTGATATTCATTGAAGAGGGCCGCGTAGTGTTGGAGTTTATCCATGAAGATGTCTTGATAAGAGCCGTAATTCTCACGTTCTGGTACTATTTACTTTTCCCTGTAGAATGTCATCAACCTGAGTGTAAACTCGCCACGAGTGAACACATTGAATTTGCATTTCTCATTGCAACATTTGGTTAGGCGCCGGTAATCTGAAAAGGGATTGTGTCACTTCTGACCTTTAGGCTAAAATGTACCGTACTTCGCAGATGCCCCGTCTTCTTAGGAAGGAGTCACCATGAACTATCCTGTGATTGCTAAGCCCAAGCTGGACGAGATGAAGGTACGCCCCAATCTTGACGAATACGATACACTCGTCAAGAATTTCTCATGGGATAAGTTGAGGAATGAACTGGATGGCCTTCCAGATGGTGGTTTGAACTTAGCTCACGAGGCTATAGACCGTCATGCTAAGGGGCAACGTGCTGACAAGGTAGCTATGTATTGGGAGGGGACTGGTGGTGAGGAGGAGCGATACACCTTTGCCCAGATGAAGGAGCTTACCAATAAGTTTGCGAACGTCCTAAAAGGACTTGGTGTGGAAAAGGGCGACAGAGTATTCCTCTTCATGGGACGCATACCGGAGTTATACACGGCTTTTTTTGGTACGTTGAAAGTTGGGGCTATTGCCGGGCCTCTTTTTTCGGCGTTTGGGCCTGACCCCGTGAAAGATCGCCTCCTGGATAGCGGCGCTAAGGTGCTAGTAGTCACACCTGACTTGAGGGAACGGATCAGTCACATTCTAAATGATCTGCCTGATCTCAAGCACGTGATAGTGGTCAACAAGAACAACCGCTCTCAGGAACTCCTCGCACCGGGTGATGTGAGCTATGAGAAGGAGATGTCCTTCGCGTCATCTGACTTTCAGATTGTACCGACAACGGAGGAAGACTTCTCCATAATGCACTACACGTCAGGTACCACTGGGAAGCCCAAAGGGGCTGTGCATGCACACATAGCGACGTTGCAACACATGGCCACGGGTCGTTGGGCCCTTGATCTACATGATGACGATATCTACTGGTGTACTGCGGACCCTGGATGGGTCACTGGCACATCATATGGAATGTCGGCTCCATGGACCAACGGGGTTAGCCAGGTTATATATGAAGGTCCTTTCCGCTCTAGTGCTTGGTATCAGATCATCCAGAAATACGGAGTTACTGTCTGGTACACCGCACCCACTGCAATCCGTATGCTTATGAAAGCTGGAGATGAGGTTCCAAAACGGTACGATCTGTCCAGCCTGCGCCACATGTGTTCCGTTGGTGAGCCACTCAACCCTGAAGCAGTCGTGTGGGGCGTCAAGGCCATGAATCTGGCCTTCCACGATAACTGGTGGCAGACAGAGACGGGCGCTATCCTTGTTGCTAACTATCCCGTTCAGGACATACGCCCAGGTTCCATGGGCCGTCCAATCCCCGGTGTAAAAGTGGTTATTGTAGATGAGTCAGGGAATGAAGTAGTACCAGGTGATGAAGGTGACTTGGCCGTTAGACCAGGATGGCCCTCCATGTTCCGTACATACTGGCAGAATCAGGAGATGTATGACTCCAAGTTTAAGAATGGATGGTACATTACAGGAGACCGTGCGTGGATGGACGCAGACGGCTATTTCTGGTTTGTTGGCCGCGCGGACGATGTTATAAATACCGCAGGTCATTTGGTGGGGCCGTTTGAGGTTGAGAGCGCTCTCATGGAGCATCCTGCCGTAGCTGAAGCAGGGGTCATCGGTAAGCCAGATCCTGTGGCTTTCGAGATTGTGAAGGCATTCGTGTCTCTTCATGAGGGCTATGAGAAAACTGACCGTCTTCGCAACGAAATCATGGGTTTCGTGCGGCAGAAGCTGGCGGCCGGAATATCTCCTAGGGAGATAGAATTCTTGGACTCTCTTCCCAAGACTCGCAGTGGTAAGATTATGCGACGACTTCTCAAAGCGCGTGAGTTGGGTTTGCCTGAGGGCGACACTTCCACCCTGGAAGAGGATTAGCATGGCAACCCAACGTACGTAAGGCTGTAGCTTAAGTACGCTGGCGTTAGTTATACGTTTGGCATCGAAAAAATCAATTCTTCATGACTGGGAGTGTGGAGAGGAAATTGAGTGGTATTATGACAGAGTATTGCATCAATTCGGAAAAAATATACCATAATTATCATGGTCAGTTTCCTCCACTTAGTCTGGATGCTGAAGCGGCAGTTATCCCTCCTGACACTGAAAAAACCCATAGGAAACTCATCACAGACACGACGATGAGGGATGGGGCACAGGATCCCCATTTTGCTCTTTTCCCTGTGGAGACACGTCTCAAATACTACGACCTCCTACATGAGCTTGACAACGGTACTGGATGTATTGAACAGGTGGAGGTCTTTATATATCAGAAACGGGATTTGTGGGCCCTAGACAAACTGTTGGACAGGGGATATGAGTTTCCGCAGGTCACAACGTGGACACGGGCGCTTCCAAAGGACATCAGGATGTTGGTGGATGTATCACGTGGCAGAATAAAAGAGACTGGAATGCTTGCTTCCAGCTCCGACCACCACATCTTTGACAAATTGGGACACCCAAGCAAGGCTGTGGCGGCGGAGAAATACTTGGCACCCATCATGACAGCTTGTGAATATGACATACGCCCTCGTGTTCATTTGGAGGATACAACTAAGGCTGACATCTACGGCTTCGTAATACCATTCATGCAGCGTGTGTTGAAAGAGACGAATGGATGGGCTAAGTTCCGCATATGCGACACCATTGGTTGGGGCTCGCCAGACCCTAACGTTGCTTTACCGATGGGTGTGCCAAAACTCATAAGCACCCTGATACAGGAGACGGGTGCAGAGTTGGAATTCCATGGCCACAACGATTTCGGTCTGGCAACTGCTAATAGTATGGCTGCTTACCGCTATGGGTGTAAGCGGGTTAACGTGGCCTTTGCCGGGCTGGGAGAACGGACAGGCAACACCTCCTTGGAGCAGATTGTGGCGGGTTACGTCCGTATGTACGGAAACCCAGGTTTAAACCTGAAGACACTGAGTCAGATACGTGACCTGCTGACGGCAGAGGTTATTCAGATACCTCCCAAGCAGCCGGTCATAGGGGATGTATTCTCGACCCAGGCTGGTATTCACCAGACAGGAATGCGTCGTCAGGAGCAGGCAAAAGGTGGACCTATCTACTTGGCTTTTGATGCGGCTGTTGTTGGTGACGAGGCGTCTGAGAACAGTGTCATAGGCGCTCTTTCAGGTATGGATGGTATCGTCGCTGTGCTCAATCGGCAGATAAAGGTGGAGACCGGTCAGCAGGGCAGATATAGCACCACCAGCAGGGTAGTTAAGTACATATACGACAAAATTCAAGAAGCTTACGATGGCACGTACGATAGCGAATACGATTCGTTGGTGGGCCAACGGCGTACCTTCTTTGATCCAGCGGAAATATCGGCTCTGGCCAAAGAAGGTCAGGAAGATAGAGGCTCTGCTACTGTAAGAGAGCCCCTCAAATAGGATGTTGTATTTGGGCAATGCTCAGGTGGGAACGGTGTGATAGAATAATCGGGTTCCAAGGCAAAATACCTATGTCCACAGGTTATCGTAACATACCAAGTGTAGAGAAACTCCTATCAGACGAGCGCATATGCAGGCTTGTTGATGAATACTCACGTGAAGCCGTCGTATACCTAGTGCGCAGTCGTTTGAAGGTGGTGAGGCAGGGGATAGCGGACGGTGAAACTTCTCCGTCTCTCGATCATCTTGTAGAGGATATGGTTATGTGTGCGACCTCTCTCTGGAGTCCTTGGCCGATTCACGTTGTCAATGCGACTGGTGTAATACTTCACACCAACCTCGGGCGTTCACCCCTGAGCCATGAAGCTACGGAAGCCCTTCTCACCGCAGCTGGTGGATACACCAACCTGGAGCTTGATCTGGCGGACGGAGTAAGGGGGTCTAGGCAGGCGCACATTGAGAGCCTCCTCTGTCAGTTGACTGGAGCAGAGGCGTCGCTGGTTGTGAACAACAATGCCTCTGCCGTGTTGCTTGGACTTTCGGCAATCGCCAGTGAGAAAGAAGTCATTGTGTCTAGGGGAGAAGCTGTAGAAATCGGTGGTGGCTTCCGGATACCGGATGTTCTGAGAGAGAGTGGGGCCACTCTTGCGGAGGTTGGTACCACCAATCGCACCTATCTGGCTGATTACGAAGAGGCAATTGCTCACGATACCGGAGCACTCCTCAAAGTGCACTCTAGCAATTTTCTTATCACTGGTTTCACCCATGACGCTACAATTGTGGAGTTGGTGGAGCTGGGTGCTCGTTGCCAAATACCTGTGCTTCACGACATAGGTAGCGGTTGCCTTGTGGAGACAACACAGTTTGGGCTCGCACACGAACCTATGGTTCAGGAGAGCATCTCTGCGGGTGCGGACCTTGTATTCTTCTCAGGAGACAAACTCTTGGGAGGTCCTCAGGCCGGAATTATAGTTGGGAAAAGAGAGCTTGTGTCAGTACTGGCTAGGCATCCACTTGCTAGGGCGATGCGTATAGACAAGCTGAATCTGGCAGCTCTTACAACCACACTGCTGCACTACCTCATGGGAGAGGCCTTGGACAAGATTCCTGTGTGGAGGATGGTCTCCATGCCTACGGATGAACTTGAAGTGACAGCTAATCGCTGGCAGAATCGCGTCGGAGACAGGGGGCAAGTAATACGAGGCTTGTCCACCATAGGTGGAGGCAGTCTACCAGGAGAAACTCTTCCTACGTGGCTCTTGGCCCTGACACCCAGTGGCTTGCTGGGAGGTGCTCAAAGTCTTGCAAGTCGCCTGCGTGATGCAGAACAGCCTGTGATAGCTCGTATAGAGGAAGGCATGGTTGTGATTGATCCGCGTACGGTGCTCCCTGGTGAGGAGGACGGGTTGATATCTTCGCTCAAGGATGCGCTCGAGGGCTGAGGCTGCTTACTACAGTAGTCTCAGCCCTCTTTGTTGGTGTAGCTACAGACATATTCTGCTCCTATATACTAACTATGTCTGTATTGGTGATACTCTCAGATATAGCTATTTTGCAGCCGCGTTTCTCCCGGAAACGGGATTTAATGGTAACCGATGAACGTACATGACTTTACGCAACATGTCTGAGACCGGTTCTCCCGACGAACACGCTTTAGAGTGGTTATTCCACGAAACGTCGTAGTACGATGCAGGTATTTTGCCCGCCGAACCCGAAGCTGTTGGACAGAACAATATCCACATTTTGGTGGCGTGCCACGTTGGGTACGTAGTCTAGGTCGCAGTTCGGGTCAACGTGTTCCTGGTTTATTGTGGGATGTATGATACCATCCTGGATGGTCTTGATACACGCAACTGCTTCCAGTGCTCCTGCGCCTCCAAGGCCGTGTCCGGTCATGGATTTGGTGGAACTTATAGGCACATTGTAGGCTATGTCTCCGAACACTCCCTTGATGGCTTTGGTCTCCATTGCGTCGTTGAGAGGAGTGGATGTGCCGTGTGCGTTGATATAGTCCACGTTTTCAGGGCCTATACCTGCGTCGGCCAGCGCCCAACGCATGGCTCTGGCAGCCCCTGCTCCACTTGGCTCTGGTTGCACGAGGTGGAAGGCGTCGGAAGAAGCTCCATAGCCGACCAGCTCTGCGAGGATTGGAGCTCCACGGTTCAGAGCATGCTCCATGTTCTCAAGGACAAGGATGCCGGCCCCCTCCGCTGGCACAAATCCGTCTCTCTGTGTATCGAATGGACGGCTGGCTTTGGTCGGTTCTTCGTTGTGTGTGCTTAGAGCTTTGAGGATGGAGAAGCCTGCCAATCCGATCTTGCTTATGCTTGCTTCTGAGCCACCTGCCAAGATGATGTCTACGGCACCACGCCGTATGGCCTCACCTGCTTCACCGATGGCCTGATTGGAGGCAGCACATGCTGTGACGACCGTGGAGTTGTAGCCCTTGACACCAAAGATCCTGGCAACATTCGCCGCCGCCATGTTTGGTAGCATCATGGGAATGAAGAATGGATTTATCTTCATTGGACCTTTCTCGTTCATTTCGTCAACTGCGTCTTGGGTGGTTGGAAGACCGCCGGCCCCATTGCCAAGCAGTACGCCAACTCTCTCTAGGTCTTCGCGTTCCATGTTTAGGCCTGAGTTTTCGATGGCCATGTAGGCTGCAGCTACTGACATCTGACTGAAGCGCGCCATTCTGCGAGCCTCTTTGTAGTTGATGTAGCTTCCAGGATCAAAGTCTGGGACTTCTCCTGCAATCTGGCATGGAAACTGCGAGGCGTCGCAGAGGGTTATGGGGCCTATTCCTGAATGCCCCGCTATGAGACCTTTCCAGAACAGTTCAACTGAAGCTCCCATTGGAGTGACTGCTCCAATGCCAGTGACTGCAACCCGTATTCTACTGTTGTTCATGGCAACCTTTCTTGTTAAGCATGGCGCTTCAAATTGCTGAATGGTTTCTGTTGGCTTAGAGTATTCCAGCAGTATATATTTATAAATTGTTAGGAGTCAGTGTGGCTTGTGCATTGAAAACTGGATAAATTTCTGGGGTAATACCCTTTATGCGTTCCCTAGTCTCTGCGGCTACAAACAAAGAGCCGGTGACAAGGATCAGGTCTCCATCTGTGGCCATGTCACGCGCCATATCAATGGCCTGGGATATAGTGTCTGTAACGTGTACCTTATCTGTGTAACGTCTAAATTCCCTAGCCACGTTAAGGGATTGTGTTGCCCTAGGATGCCGTGAATGGGTGGTGATTACTTCTGTTGGCTGTAGAAGTCTCAACTCTTCCACCAAACCTCCGAGGTCTTTATTCCCTGAGACTCCGACTATAAGCAGGATTCTGTGTCTTGGGAACAGCGCTTTGACTGACTCAACCAGACGGGCTGCGGAGTGAGGGTTGTGTGCGCCATCGGCTATCAACAATGGATTTTTACTTAAAACCTCCAGCCTGCACGGCCATTCGACGTGTCGGAATCCTTCTTCTATTGCGTCTCTGTCAATCTCCATCCCGCTTTCGATAAGGGACTCGACTATACCAATCGCCACAGCGGCATTTTCCATCTGGTGTTTTCCGAGAAGAGGAATTTCTAGGTAATAGTGGTTATTGGTGGTGTCCAGTGTGAAAGATTGGCCATCCAGGGATGATACCTCTTCATTCCAACGTATGTCCTCTCCTGCTAAAACCAATTGGCTCCCTTGTTGACGGCAGACGTCTTGCAACACCATCAGTGCCTCCGTCTTCTGGGTAGCGCAGATCACCGGGACTCCAGGTTTGATGATGCCAGCTTTCTCCGCAGCTATTTCCCCCAGAGTGTCTCCAAGCACTTCTGTATGATCTAGCCCCAGTGATGTAATGCCGCATACCAGGGGGTGTACCACATTAGTGGAGTCCAGGCGTCCACCCATACCTACCTCTATAACCTGTGCTCCCGTTTCCTGATCTCTGAAGTAGTAGAAGGCCATTGCGGTCAAAAATTCAAATAGGGTCACACTGCTATGCTCTGTTTGGTTAATTGCCTCCATGGTAGGCCAGATCTCCTCAATTAGACTGGCAAAGTCTTCCTCTGTGATGAGTTGACCTCCCACTTGTATCCTCTCACGGAATGTATGTAAATGAGGGGAAGTGAACAGGCCGGTACGGTAATTTGCTACATTTAGCACTGAGGCAACCATGGCCGCTGTGCTACCCTTGCCCTTTGTGCCAGCGATGTGGATTGTTGGGGTTCCTAGTTGAGGGTCATCCAGAGCCGTCAGTAGAGCACCGATACGTTCCAGATCATAACGCGCCCTTGTACCTGGAATTGTGCTTGGTCGTTCGTAGTCCACCATGGCCATGATCTTATCTATGGCTGTCATGTACTGCATTACTTTTTAGTTATCTCTTATGCGTTTTGGCATGAATCCGAGGATGATTTTTAAGGCTTCCACTCGAGATATACTATGGATATATCCTATGTTGCCATCTAAGTGCCTAGGTTTCATTTTAAACGTTTTCTCTACAGCATCAATGTCTGTAATGTTATTAAGGGCCATCATATTAAGTTGACTGGTTGTTGCCGGAGGATTTTGTGTCACTGCTTCCATTATACGGATGAGGTTTTTAATTATTGGCAATGGCATATGTACCTTGAATCGTCTAGCCTTGAGCGTTTTGCTTATTATATCAACGATTTCATCATAGGTCAGATGGTCTGGGCCACCAATCTCTATTATCCTGCCGGCAAAGTGTGGGTTGTGCACAACTAGCGAGATCATAGCTCCCACTTCTTGTACGGATATTGGTTGTAGTGTGATCTTTCCTGACCCTGGCACAGGTATCACAGGGAAAGTCTTAACTATTCCCGCCAAGGTGGTTATGAACTCATCCCCGTCTCCGAACAGAATGGAGGGTCTGAAGATGGTATAGCTTAGTCCGCTATTTATTACTGCCTGTTCGCCCTGCCACTTGGAATACAGATATGGATAGTCCGAGTTGTCATGTGCACCAATAGCACTGACATATACGAAACGCTTGACACCCGCATCTTTGGCCGCCCTGGCCACCATTTCCGTGCCCTGTCGGTTTACGATGTCGAAGCTCTGATTTCTTTTTTCGCGGATTATACCCACTAGGTGGACTACGGTGTCGACATCAGTCATGGCTTTACTGAGGGTTGATTGGTCGAGTACATCGCCGTAGGTCAATTCTACTCGGTAATCTGCTATGGCTCGCGCTCTGGCAGGGTTCCGTACAAGGCATCTCACTTCTTTGCCTCTGGCACGCAAGGCTTTGATTACATTTTTCCCGACGAATCCTGTGGCGCCAGTGATTAAAATCATAGAGTATTTTCAGTGAGTGCCAACCAAAGGACACTAGCAGAGGTGGGTTATGGTGTCAACGTGCATTCTGCTTATTGGTGTAATTCAATGGTCTTTTATACTGGAAGCAACCATTGTAATATTCTCAGGACTGTATACACAGTTATTTTACGACATGCCTAAAAATGTAGGGAGTCAGTATATGACAATTCTGTCCAGTGGTAACATGGCCCTCGATGTGATTCTAGCTAGATTGCCAGGGGGTTTGCGGGAGCACTTGGCCAGGGTGAGCGAGAAGGCTCTGGAACTGGCTGAAATACACGGAATAGACCAGTCGAAAGCTGGACTGGCAGCACTCTCGCACGACGTCGCTAGGAGCATGAAAGGATCTGATTTGTTGAGGATGGCAACGTCGTATGGACTGACTCTTCACCCGGTGGAGGAGAATGTGCTGGTATTGCTCCACGGCCCTGTGGGTGCTGAGATGTTGCAACGTGAGTGTGGTATAGAAGATAGTGATGTGCTTGAAGCGGTGCGGTGGCACTCTACTTTCAATAAAGGACTGGGGCCTGTGGCGAAAATTGCCTTTTTGGCAGACAAATTGGATCACACCAAAGTGAGTAGATATCCATTCCTTGAGAGGATTGAACGTTTGGCCAAGGATGACCTGGATGTTGCTGTTCTGTCATTTCTTCAGGAGGAGATTGCAGCCATGATTAGGGATGGTAAACTAATTCATCCTGCATCTGTAGAGGGCCGGGACGAGCTGTTGGAGTTGCAAAAGCCTATTTGATGATGTCTATTTCACCTTGACACCAATGCAGTGGTCGCTTAACATGAGTGTGAATGCCGAGGTAGCTCAGGTGGTAGAGCACGGCACTGAAAATGCCGGTGTCGCCAGTTCGACTCTGGCCCTCGGCACGGTAGTTACCAAAGGCATAGTAAATATCCACATCATCGTCTTTAGCGAGCGGAAGTGGCTCAGTGGTAGAGCATCTCCTTGCCAAGGAGAAGGTCGTGGGTTCGAATCCCATCTTCCGCTCCATTTCTTTATTTGCCCCCAATTTTATGGCTGAGGTAATCGCATTCGCTCCGTCGGGCGAGTCCTGAAAGAGTATGTCGACCTCACCTTCGTGTATATGATCCTTGATGGATTACAAAGGGCAAATGCTTGAGAACATAAACTACCTCCCTGAGTCCGTAACTAGGGCTATCGCATAGATAACCTAAACGTTTAGGAGTCTTCCTCCATATATCTCGGAAACGGGAATAAGGGAGCTTTATCAGGCCATTAAGATAAGGAGTCCAAAACGTGAATGTCGATGTGCAGGATAATGAGGATGTTCTACGTATAGAGGACCTACACACCTACTTTTATACCAGAGAAGGTGTGGTAAAAGCAGTCAACGGAGTCAACCTTTCGGTAAAGGCGAACACCATTCTTGGCATTGTGGGCGAGAGCGGCTCCGGCAAATCCGTGACAGTTCTCTCGTTGTTGCGCCTGGTGCCATATCCGGGGAAGATCATCCATGGTGGTGTGTATTTTGAAGATATGAACCTTATTGAGATAGACACTGAGGAGATGCTTAGGGTAAGAGGCAGATCCATATCTATGATCTTCCAAGACCCAAAAGGATCCCTCAATCCTATTGAGACCATTGGTAAGCAGATCTCTGAGATACTCCTAGCACATAGCATCATGTCTGTCAGTGAGGCTTCTGACCGAACTATGGAGCTGATGGTGGAATTGAATCTGCCAGAGCATATCTTTAAACGATATCCATTCGAGCTTAGCGGAGGTCAGGCACAGCGTGCGATGATTGCCATGGCCACAGCCTGGCAGCCGAAAATCATCATTGCAGATGAACCTACCTCTAATCTGGATATGACAGTCCAGGCTGATGTGCTAGCTAGGCTTCAGCGCATACGGAATGAGACGCGCTCAGCGATAATGCTAATTACCCACAACATGGGTGTCATAGCACAGATGGCTAATGAGATAGCGGTTATGTACGCTGGGTCAGTGGTGGAGTACGGAGATACCACATCGATTTTTGAGAAGCCACGTCATCCATATACCTGGGCATTATTGCAGTCTATTCCCAGGTTAGATGAACCTAACCGCGCTCTTCGTCACATCCCTGGCTCAGCTCCTAACTCCATAGACCTTCCAGACCAGTGCCCGTATATGCCTCGATGTCCTAAAGCCTCAAACGAGTGTCGCCTCAACGTCAGGCCACCATTGAGGGAAATAGAGCCAGGGCATTACGTGGCCTGCTACAATGTGATTGAGCACTCTTAGGAGCCAATCAGCGTTTTATTCTGAACACGCCTCAGTAAGATAGCGAGACGTGAGTGTACGTGCCGTTATTTTCCGAGCCGATCTCCCGCTTTAAGACCAACTGTATTGGCAAACTCCGATGCCGCTATAGGGCGGGCTCCTTCTTGTCGTATGCGCCGTATCAGCAGAACCCCACCGTTAAGGGCAATCTTCAGGCCGGATTCATCTACGGATAGAACTTCGCCGTACAGGCCTGGGTCTGTGCGTTGGGTCAACTCCACATCTGCTAGGCGTATGACCTCATGACGGAAGGTGGTGGACGCACCTGGTTGAGGCTCGCATCCGCGTATGTGGTTGTACACCTGTTCTGCTGGGCGGAACCACTGGATATCGGCTAGGTGGCCCTCACAGGGAGGTTCGTAGGTTGCTTGAGTTTCGTCCTGTACTAATGCCGGAGCACGCCCTTCATTGATGAGTGTGATGGCTTCCACAAGGCCGTCTACACCTTGTGGAAATAGCAGGTTGCGGTAGAGTGAGCCAAGCGTGTCCGCGTGAGATATGGGCGTTTTCGTTTGTAACAGGATAGGCCCAGTGTCTATGCCTTGATCCGGCCAGAAGATGGTGATGCCAGTCTCTACCTCTCCGTTGATGATTGCCCAGTTGATTGCGCTGCGACCGCGGTGAAGAGGGAGCAGCGATGGGTGGTACTGGATTGTGCCGTGATATGGGAGATTGATAACACGCTCAGGTATGATGACTGTGACAAAGGCCATCACGTTAAGCTCTGTGCCGAGATCTGCGTAAGTCTGGAAGAACTCGCGGCGGCGCAGTTCCTGTGTTGGGTATGCTGGTACACCCTGTTCTTGGGCTAATGTGTGCAGGGGGTCACCTTCACGCTCGTAGAATACTCCGACCACATTTTCGCCCTGTTCCAACAGACGGCGGTATACCGCCTCACCGAATGCTGCCTGTCCAATGAGAGCTACTCGCATGATTACCTCCATGGATTTGGTCTGGTTATGTTGCATTATGAATGCCAAATTAGGCCAGGACAAGAGGTCAATTAGAAGGTAGAAAGACTTGACACTAAAGGCCTAGTTTTGTAGTCTGAGGTTCATTAAGTTAATTGATGTACCGTGTCAATAATATCCGATTGAAGGATGGAAAAGACTAATAATATCCGATTGAAGGATGGAAAAGACCAAGAAGGAGGTATCAATGGCCCAGATCAGTGGTGGAGAAGTCTTCGGTCGTGCGCTCAAACAAGAGGGCGTGGAATATGTATTCTCCTTGAATGGCGGGCATATCTACACTCTTTATGAGGGGTGTGAGGACAATGGGATCAAGGTTGTTGATTTCAGGCATGAGCAAGCCGCCGCCCACGCCGCAGAGGGTTGGGCTAAGGTTACTGGCAAACCTGGGGTGTGTATTGTCACCGCAGGGCCAGGCGTTACAGGTACAGTAACGGCGGTTGCCAACGCTTATCAATCCAACAGCCCGATGGTAGTGATTGGTGGCAATTCATCTGTCAGAGAGCGTCTCATGAGCGCTCTGCAAGAATTTGACGGTGTGGCGCTGATGAGTTCCATTACCAAATGGTCACATCAGGTGCAAGATGTAAAGCGGATACCAGATTTTGTGGCCACTGCGTTTCGAATGGCTACCAGCGGAAAACCTGGTCCAGTCTATCTTGAGATTCCCACCGATATAGTGAATGGAAAATTAGAAGAGGAAGAGCTTGTTCTTCCCACCGGATATCGCACAAAGGCGCGTGTATATCCTGACCCGGAATACATTCGTAAGATTGCGGAGGTACTCAAGGAATCAAAACACCCAGTGGTTGTTGCGGGCAGTGATATATGGTGGTCTAAGGCATGGGATGAGCTTCGGGAATTTGTTGAGCTAATAGATGCACCGGTGTTCCTAAACTCCATGGGTCGGGGTGCTCTTCCCTCGGATCATCCCAATGTAGGCAGCACCGGACGGCGCTACTCATTGGTAAATGCCGATGCGATTTTGCTAGTCGGTACTCCCATAGACTTTCGTCTGAGTTTTGGACGGGAGGTTCTGTTCAACAAGGATGCCAAGGTAATCCAGATGATGATGGATGGTGAGGAAATTGGAAAAAATCGCCACATAGACATTGGTGTTGTTGGGGACGTCAAGGCAATGCTGCAAATGACTATGGACGAGCTTAGGTCCTTAGGTTACCGCTCCCATGGGAGGGAATGGCTTGAGGAGGTGATGACGGAGGATAAAGTCCTCAAGGAACCTGACGAAGCCATGCTCAACAGCAATCAGATGCCAATCCATCCCATGAGACTTATGAAAGAGATGAGGGATTTCCTGGATAGGGACGCCACCGTCGTTGGTGATGGTGGCGACATCGTTACTTTTGCTGCCAGAGTGATAGGGATTAACGAGCCGGGCCACTGGCTGGATCCAGGAATGTTCGGTTGTCTTGGGCCTGGCTCCGGATTTGCCATTGCGGCTCAGTTGGCACGGCCTGGAAAACAAGTGGCGATAGTATTCGGCGATGGGGCTTTTGGACTCAACGGCATGGATATGGAGAGTATGGTGCGCCATAAGCTGCCTGTCGTTGCTATAGTCGGGAACAACGGGACGTGGAATCAGACCACACAAGGTGTTATACGGAGAACTGGGCGCGCCATAGGGACGTTCCTTTCTCAGGAAACACGCTATGACATGATTATGCAGGGATTCGGTGGTTATGGAGAACGTGTGACAGACCCGGATCAGATACGGCCAGCTCTTGAGCGGGCTTTCAACTCCGGTACAGCTGCTCTGCTGGACGTGGTTATTGATCCAGATGTGTCCTACGGAGATATGGGTGGGCGGTCCAGACAAGTGCGTCAGTACTAGCTTTTAGATGGCCGAGTACTGCTGGAAATGATACTTAACATTGGAGCTGAATCAGATTCAGCTCCAATGTTGTTCATGTTCATGTGAAGGAGGAATAGATGCGTGCAAACAAGATAAAGGCCCTATGGAAAGAGGGCACGCCGGCTACGGCCGGGTGGCTCTCATCTGGAAACCCATACATAGCAGAGGCGATGGCAAACTCTGGCTACGATTCAATCATTATAGATATGCAGCATGGTATGGGAGTGACGTCTGACAAAGCAATTGCATGCCTTCAGGCAATATCCACAACCGATACCGTGCCGATCGTTAGGGTACCATGGAACGATCCTAAGGAAATTCAATTCGTTTTGGATGCAGGGGCGTACGGGATAATCATTCCACTGGTTAATACTTATGACGAAGCTGTCCAGGCGGCTGGAGCATCCCGCTATCCACCACTGGGATATAGAAGTCTTGGTCCAAACCGTGCACCGTTTTACGCAGGAGACGATTATTTTCAGCATGCCAACGAAGAAATCATCGTGCTGGTGATGATTGAGACTGTACGTGCGGTTAACAATCTGGAAGAGATTGCCAAAGCTCCTGGCATAGACGGCTTCTACATTGGTCCATCAGATCTAGCGGTTTCATTAGGTATCCCGCCTGGACCAACCGCTGCCGCCGACCCGCGGCATGCTGCTGCCTGCCAGCGAGTGGTGGATGTTGCCAATGCCTCTGGACTGATTCCATGTCATCACGGGTCTGGGCCGGATGAAGCGGTGCTCCGTTTTGCACAGGGTTTCAAGATGTGCCAATTAGGTAGCGACGTTGGTATGGTAAGGGCTGGAGCCGCGGCGGCGTTGAAGACGGTTTCTGAAGGCTAACCAACTCCTTAGTTAGAGTTTCTGATTGGTGCTTGTGGCAATATAGTCTATTTTGGATATATAATATTGTATATGCCGAAGTGGCGGAATGGTAGACGCGATGGTCTCAAAAACCGTTGGGGTGAAAGCTCCGTGCCAGTTCGACTCTGGCCTTCGGCACCATTTCTAGCTAAGTAAGGTGGCATGGATTAGTGCCACTCCCACTAGGCGCATTGTTTGAGACATACTGGAAGTATGGGAATACCCTTATTCATTAGTTTGTCGATCTGACTCCCCTTGTAAACCGATAACATTGAGCGGTGGTGCGTAAAACGCAGTAAATCACTGGCCGGTATAGTAATATTTTCCATGACTACGAGGTCTTGTTTCACTAGGGTATAATCGCCCTATGGATAACCTGTCAATTTCTCAAATTCTTACAGTGTTTGTACTTGCTCTGTTGGTATTGGGGTTACTTAATCTCACTAACTGGGTCAACAAAAAATGGGAATTCGGTCTGCCATTCGTGAGATTTTCCAAGCCGATGGACGAGGGAGATAATAAGGAAATCCATAGGGAACATATTGCAGATGGCAACAGTTGGGCGTTTTCCAAACTTGCTACTAGGATATCTGTAGATACTCGGGGGCTGTATCCAAGGCATGGAGAGGAGAGGGATTGGAGACGTGGAGGAGAGCTAGTCCCTGGCAGGACCTTCGCAATTGTCATAGGCATTGTATGCATGGCTATAATATTTAATTTTTCGGCGATTAGCCACGTCTGGGGATATCTCGTGTTGTTGGGCTGTACAGCAGTAGCAGGTCGGTATTGGAAGGATAGAGTAGTAATTCAATCAATATTTTGGCTGTGGATAGCAATCCTCGCCATCCTTTCATTGTTGCTTATAACTCAATCATTTTGGGCTCCGTGGGATATCAATTCTCTTTGGTATAAATGGTAACCACCCATACCCCTTTTGTATTTCAGGTCAGTCATGGATATCTACCCTAGACCAACTAATCATCTAAACCATATCCTCATTCCAGCAAGCCTCTATCATAACAGTTGCAACAAAGGCAAACTGCCGATAATCTAAGAGAAACAGAATCATACAAGATAAACACACACTCAACCTGGAAACCTAGTTCGCGATTTGACCACCACTTTGACTCCCACTTTAGCCACGGATGTCGTTGACATTCGCTCAGAGGATGCTGCAGTCCGTGAGTGGTTCCCAATAACTAGCCACTATCTAAGCAACGAACGTTGATGGTAGTATAAAAATGTGTGTGGATAAGGGGCAACGAATTCAAAAGCCGTTACGGTGAAACTTTCGTGTAAGTTCTACTCTGACCTTCGACACTACATTATATCCAACACCATAACTGAATCCATTAGCCTCGTATCCTATGTGAGTATAGTGAATGACCCATATCACCTGACATGGAAGATATGGTTTTTATTTACATGGAAAACATTCCTGTACTATGAAACACCTAATTGTAATTGCTATTGAAAAGGAGCTTCATGGAGTTATTCAGCATCGAAGGCAAAACGGCTCTTGTAACAGGATCATCTGAAGGGATCGGGTTTGTTCTTGCCAAGGGATTGGCTGAAGCAGGTGCGCGCATAATCATAAATGGTAGAGACAAAGATAAACTATCCGCTGCTGCTAGAGTACTTCGAGAGGAGTATGGTCTAGTAGATGAACTCGCTTTCGATGTGACGGACCATAAACAGGTACGACAAGAAATCGATTATTATCACAAGAACACTGGGCAGATAGATATCTTGGTGAATAACGCTGGCATGCAACATAGGGGGCCTCTAGAAGATTTCCCTGCAGATATGTTTGAAAAATTGATGCGAACCAACGTCTCTTCTATCTTTAATGTTGGACAGGCTGTTGGCAGGCATATGATAGAACGAGGCAATGGGAAAATAGTGAATATAGCTTCTGTTCAATCAATGCTTGCTAGACCAGGTATAGCCCCATATACAGCAACAAAAGGTGCGGTCGTAAACATCACAAAAGGAATGGCCACGGATTGGGCCGGTAAAGGAATCCAAGTTAATGCAATAGCACCGGGGTATTTTGAAACTCGGTTAACAGCTGACTTAGTTGCTGATCCAGAGTTTTCAGCATGGCTACAAAAGCGCACTCCAGCCGGTAGATGGGGCAAGATGGAAGAACTAATTGGTGTTTGCATATTCTTATCTTCTTCTGCTTCCAGTTTCGTGAATGGGCAAACAATATTCGTAGATGGGGGCATCACTGCTTCTTTGTAGGAACAAAGACGACGTAGATAAAAGATTATTCTATGATGCCAGTCCATGACTAAGTTCATCATTATGGGAGTTTCAGGTAGTGGCAAATCATCCGTTGGTTTGGCTTTGGCCCGCGAACTCGGCGCCGTTTTTATCGATGGTGATGACATGCATCCCGAAGCAAACATAATTAAGATGTCTTTCGGGCGACCTCTAACTGATGACGATAGAAACCCTTGGCTACAGAGCATTGGTATGGAATTGAATAATAATATCGGCACTGTAATCATAGCTTGTTCAGCGCTTAAAAAAATCTATAGAGATATCATCAGGGAAACTTCAGGGCAGTCAGTCATCTTCATACACCTCGCGGGGTCTTTTGAACTAATAGAGGATAGGATCTCCCATCGCATTGATCATTTTATGCCTGTCGGTCTTTTAAAAAGTCAGTTTGCGATCTTAGAAAATCCAGCAATCCCAGAATGTTTTATTGAAATTGATATAGCCAAATCTATTGAAGCTGTCGTTGAAGAGGTATTAGACAATGTCAGCTTTTTACGCTAACAACATGCTTTCGCAAATTGACAAATTCAGTGCGATGCACGATAGGGATGCCGAGTCGCCGCCGAACGTAACATGCACAACCCTCTGTAGATAGGATGGCTATTTTACTTTTGGAGGTAGTGAGTTTTAGCTGGGTGAATCTTCATTGCCGCGGGCGAGAAGGGCTCCGAACAATGGTACCAAGATTGTGATGATTAATCCTAAAACAATGGTTGTTTCGTGGCCAACTGCTAAGAATATCATCCCGAGAGTTATCATTACTGTGGCCACGCCAGCAGTTGCTGCTAGGGGCAGTATGAGAGGGAGGAAGCCATTCACGGTATGTCTCCTTGTAATCTAAAGTCGTATTCGGTGATGCATCAAACTATGACGCCACAATATCGCTCCAATATTTTACCCTATTCTAACTGTTGATACCACCTGGCAATCCAATTTAATGGTTTTGATATCCTATTGTATGAATTTAGATTTGATATGATGCTCTGGGCGTGTTTCTTGCCAGATACATCAGAGATGAAAAGGCTTCCTTCGATGACTTTCTTGCTAAGCCATAGTGTCAGCACCTCCATGATCAACATGTAAGCACCTGCTAACTGCATTAATTTGGCAGAAACCGATGTAGTTTGTAATGTATGTGGAGATATGCTCTAACTATGAATAATTTGAAGCCTTATATATGTTGACCGTGTTTTGTGCACGGACTAAAATTGGGGCAAGTCTTTCTGGCAACTCACGTATCGTCGTAGTGATAATGGCAAAAAGATAGGGAGGGATGTCAGTCGTGGCCTTTGAAGAAAATCTGGATGTTTTGGTCGATAAAGCGCAACCTCTGCATGCTGCAGACCTAATGAGCCTTTCGAATATGGCTCAAGAGGATTTAACGCTCTTGCGTGATGCGTGGCATGGCATAGATACAGGCCGGAAAGAAGAAGTATTGGGGAAGCTAATAGATATATTAGAGACCAATTTGGATGCGGATTTTAACGATCTCTTCCGATTTTGTCTCGGCGATGAGAGCCCGGATGTGAGGGCTAAGGCAATAGAGGGCTTATGGGAGTGTGATGACCGTATTCTGGTGACTATGCTTATATCTCTGTTAGAGCATGACACGTCTGAAAATGTGAGGGTGGCAGCAGCGATGACTTTGGGTAAATTTGCTGTTCTATCGCAGAGTGGGAAGATGCTTGCAAGAGATGGGGAGCGTATCAGAGAATTACTGATGAAGACCGTTCAGAATGCCGATGAGAGCCAGGAGATCAGGCGGAGAGCTATGGAGGCTGTGGCTCCGTTCAATACATCTGATGTTAAACAAATCATTGAAAAGGCTTACAAAAGCGACCAGATAGAAATGAAGTGCAGCGCCGTGCATGCCATGGGAAAGAGTTGTGATGTCCAATGGCTGCCGGTAATCCTGGAGGAGTTGTGCAGTCCTCACGATGCCATGAGGTACGAGGCATCAAATGCCTGCGGTGAGTTGGGCGAGGAGCCTGCTGTGTCTTATCTGATACCGCTGTTTGATGATGATGACCATCAAACGCAGCTATCAGCCATATTTGCCGTAGGTGCCATTGGTGGTAGCTTGGCGAGGAAGGCCCTGCTGCACTGCCTAAAGTCTTCAGACGATATGGCCGTGGATGCTGCTCGGGAATCGTTGGAAAGCCTAGAATTGGGCGGTGAAACGATGCACTTTAATTCCGATGCTTATTTCCCGCGTTCTAGCCATTGAGAAACCAGTTGTCCAGCTCCTAGAAGAGAGGCATCGTTTTTCAGCACGAGAGTTACAACATTTTGCAGGATGGGTGTAATATAGTTTGCAGGTAAGTTATGGTATTTCTGTACATTACCTTCATTCTCAAGAAGGCATTTAACTTATATAATAAATTTCAGTGCGTGCCATCGTAGTATATGAGAGGAATCGTGAACGAAAGACAAGTAGAGGATCTACTGATAATAGGGTCAGGACCAGCGGGGGATACTGCAGCGCTCTATGCTTCCAGAGCCGAGCTTAAGCCGTTGGTTATTGAAGGTGCCACACCGGGTGGGCAGCTTACAATAACGACTGATATAGAGAACTACCCAGGGTTTCCAGAGGGTATTCTTGGACCTGACCTAATGGTAAAGTTCAAGGCGCAGGCGGAACGATTTGGTGCCAGGTACGTCAATGGGAATGTGACTGCTGTGGACTTTTCACAGAGACCATTCCGAATAGAGGTTGATGAGGAAAGCTACTACTACGCCAAGACGGTTATAATCGCTTCCGGTGCCACCGCAATGCTCCTGGGAGTTCCTGGCGAGGCGGAACTTATGGGACGCGGTGTATCGGCATGTGCTACCTGTGATGGGTTCTTTTTCAAGGAGAAGGAACTAATTGTTGTAGGTGGTGGTGATACTGCGATGGAAGAGGCGACATTTCTTACTAAATTTGCCAGTAATGTCTACATTGTCCACCGTCGTGACCAGCTACGCGCCTCAAAGATAATGCAGGAGAGAGGTTTTAGTAATCCCAAGATAAGCTTCATCTGGGATACTGTGGTGGAGGAGATACTAGGTGTCGAAGAGGGAGAGGTAAAGAAGGTTAAACTGCGTAACGTTAAGACCAATGAAGTCATAGAAAGACCCATAGATGGTGTCTTTATGGGTATAGGGCATAAGCCAAACACTGAACCGTTTGCGGGTCAGCTAGAGATAAACGAGGCCGGGTATATTGTTACCCACGACGGGACGCACACCAGCGTGCCGGGAGTTTTTGCCGGTGGCGACGTGCAGGACTGGGTATACCGGCAAGCCATAACTGCCGCTGGGACTGGTTGCATGGCAGCCATCGATGCGGAGCACTTCCTGACGTCGTCCCAGGGACAGGAAGCGAAGAGTAGATAGTAACTCTATATCTGAGCCCCATATCTTGAAATCCTTGTCGACTTCACAAGCTGGTTCCAGTCCCGTTGTCTATGAACTGGGGCAGATTTCACATCCTGCTCAACTTTTCTCATCGTTCCAAGATATGCCAAGCCCTGCTCTGCTCGATGGCGCAATGCTTGGTGCGTCTGGAAACCGTTATTCCTACCTTACGGCCGATCCGTTTTTGGTAATTCGCAGCCGCGGTCGCCAGATTACTTTTGAGCATGACGGCATTTGCGATGAAGTGGAAGATGACCCGTGGTCAGTCCTCCAGGGTTTTTTGCGGAGATACCGCACGGCACAAATCCCAGGACTGCCATCTTTCCAGGGTGGGGCTCTCGGCTATTGGGGTTACGACTTGGGTAAGCATCTTGAACGACTGCCCTCGCTGGCGTACGATGACATTCAGGTGCCTGAAATGTACCTTGGTCTGTACGACTGGGCTCTGGCCTATGACAGCGATACCAACCTGAGTTATCTGTTCTCGACGGGCTTGCCAAACGGCACATTGGAGCATGCCGAGGCACGTGCCAAGGTGATAATGGATCGCCTTGAAAGAGAACCGCTGGTAGCACGCCCATCGGAATTCAATGTCCCGGCATCTTTGAAATCCAACTTCACAGTGTCTGGGTATGAATCCGCTGTCGGACGCGTAAAGGAGTACCTGGCTGCTGGAGATTCTTATCAGGTAAACTTGTCGCAACGATTTCAGGCTCCATTTGAGGGAGATCCGTGGAGTCTCTATCTTAAACTGAGAGAGTTAAATCCTGCACCATTCGCTGCGTACTTGAGTTTTCCAGAGCTAAGTGTGCTCAGTGTTTCGCCAGAGGAATTCCTGAATCTTGAACAGGGACGTGTACGCTCGCGACCAATAAAAGGTACACGGCCTGTTGGTGCAACTTCAGTTGAGACGGCACGGTACTCTGAAGAACTGTTGGCAAACGATAAGGAACGGGCAGAAAATGTGATGATTGTGGACCTGATACGCAATGACCTAGGACGTGTATGTAATATCGGTTCAGTGGAGGTGACAAGTCTGTTGGAATTGGAGCAACATCCAACTGTGCTTCACCTAGTTTCCACAGTAATCGGAGAACTACCTTTGTCCGCTGACGCGGTCGATCTGCTGAAGGCGTGCTTCCCAGGAGGGTCTGTAACTGGAGTCCCAAAGCTGCGGTCCATGGAGATCATAGAGGAGTTGGAGACTGTACGCAGGGGCGTTTATTGTGGTGCAATCGGCTATATCTCTTTTGGAGGTGACATGGGTACCAGTATCGCAATTCGTACTCTTGTTCTTACTGGCGGTCAGGTTTATCTCCAGGTTGGTGGAGGAATAGTGGCCGACTCCGATCCATTGGCGGAGTATCAAGAAACGCTGCAGAAAGGGAAAGGGCTTCGCCTCTCGCTTGGTTTCCAAGAATAATATGACTGCTATTGTCTATATAAATGGGCGCTTTGTTCCGGAAACAGACCTAAGTTTATCGCCATTGGACAGGGGATTCACCATGGCCGATGGCCTTTTTGAAACTATGGTGGCATCTGGAAATAGGATATTCCGTCTGAATGACCACATGTTACGCCTACAGCGTGGTGCAGATGTGCTGTATATACCCCTGCCTCCTGTTGAAGGTTTGATGGATGCCATGCGAGAGAGCTTGCGACGCAACGAATGTCCCCATTCCGTCGTGCGACTTACAGTCACACGTGGTATAGATCCGGGTCGGGGACTGGACGTGACGCTTGGTATAGCACCATCTGTAGTAATAAGAGTAGCCCCCTGGCACGGGGCGTTGGACTCATTACCTCCAGGGCGTAATCTGGTTCTCTCACATATACCACGTAACAACCTCTCTCCGCTAGCGAGTATAAAGTCGCTTTCATACGTAGATGGTGTGCTGGCTCGCCTTGAGGCCCGCCGTTCTGGAGCGGACGACGCACTGGTGTGCAATACGCAGGGGTTCTTGACAGGAGCGACGTCGAGTAACGTTTTTGTTGTGATGGATGGAAATGTGATTACTCCTTCTCTGAGTGACGGCATTTTACCTGGTATGGCAAGGCGCACAGTGCTGGAAGAGGCGAAGCGCATAGGGGTCTTTATAGAAGAACGGTCGTTGACGTTGGATAGTATTATTGGAGCAGAGGAGGTTTTTTTGACTAATGTCGTGACTGGAGTTGTACCAGTTGTCTCATTATTTGGATCCAGCGTTGGTTTGGGTACGGCAGGTCCAATAACTGGACAGTTGGCAAGCGCTTATTGGGATCGTGTGGCTTCTGAGTTATCATGACTTTAACTTGTTGGTTATTGTGCATGGAATGGAAATCTATATAACACATAAAATGCAAGAGTATTGTAATGAAATTACAAAGAGGCCATTCCTTCATAAAGTGCCTATGCTATTGACATAATTCGTACCATGTTTTAGCATAAATGAGCGTAAACATCGTTAAATTGGAGCAATTATGGATGGATTAGACGGAAAAATTATTGGAATACTTCAGCAAGATGGCAGAGCGTCTAATGCCAAGATAGCACGAGAGTTGGATGTTAGTGAAGGCACTATCAGGCGTAGGCTGAAGCGATTGATAGAAGATGAAGCCATTCAGGTGCTGGCTCTTCCAGAGCCGTCAAAGCTGGGATATGGCACCGAAGCTATCGTTGGTCTTCAGGTGGATCCCGGTAAGATAGAGCATGTGGCTGCTGAGCTGGCCAGTGCACCACAAGCCTTGAACGTTTCCATTACCACTGGTGCATTCGACCTTTTTGTGTGGGTGGCATTGCCATCTTCGGAGGAACTGCACAACTTTCTTCTGACTGTTGTTGGAAATATAGAGGGAGTTAGGCGAACTGAGACTTTCGTTATCATGTCAGTGAAGAAACGCACCTTTGCGCCGGTGTTTTGAGCCGTAAATTAAGAGAAACAATACATTTGAATGAGGTTTTTGCTTAATGTTAGGAGTTCTTTTCGGTCTCTTGGCTGCGACCTGTTGGGGATTCAGTGCCATATTGGTACGTCTGGGCCTACAGTATATTCGTCCAACCACCGGTACCTGGGTGTCAGTGATTCCAGGATCCATCTTTGTCATGGCTCTGGCGGTGGTGTTCAACTGGGATGATATCACGTCTCTGGCGGCGATAGCATTTGTATGGTTTGCCCTTGGCGGGTTGTTTAATTTTGCCCTGGGACGTTTTCTCAATGCCGTCAGTATTCAAAAAGCAGGGGTTGCCAGGGCCACACCTCTGTTTAGTACCGCACCTCTTTTTGCAACCATATTGGCCATAATCTTTCTTGGAGAGAGCGTTACTCCTTGGCTTCTGCTGGGAACCATGACTATTGTCAGCGGTATTGCACTCATAACAAGTGAGCAGGTACGTTGAAAAGCATTCAGTCGTTGATCGGCAATAAAGGCAATATTTGGATGGGTTATGCGGCCGGAATAGGTGCGGCTGTAGCCTATGGCGCTTCGCAGACTGTCGGTAAGCACGTAACCAGTGAATTTGCTACACCTCTGGTTGGCACCGCCTTTTCTCTGGTATTTGGATTTTTGTACGTCTCAGTCATGTTCCATCGTCACATACCAAATGACCTGCGAACATCCCCACGTCGCGGGTTCTTGTGGTTCGGGCTGTCTGGAATTGCCTCAGCGTCAGGTGTTACATTGCTTTACTTTGCGCTCAGCAATGCGCCACTTGTGGTAGTCTCACCAGTGGTCGCCATAAATCCTCTCATAACGCTTACACTGGCCCATTTCTTCCTGCACAAACTCGAGAAGATTACCAAGCGGACGATTATGGGTACTGTTCTAGTGGTTCTTGGCGTTGTCATCATAACCGTAAGCAAAGGCGTTTCATGATAGCAACGGCATTAAAGGTTGGATTGATATGACTGCCATAGTGCTTGCGATGGTTCTCATTGTCGCCCTGTTTATCTTTGGCATGGTTGCAATTATTTGGCTTTTGCGCCTCTACGACAGGCTGTTCCCAGAGAAAGAGAATGGGCCGAAGAGAGACGATTAGCAAGAATCGCCTGGGCGATAGGACAGTTCTCCTGACTGGTGGATGGAGAAGGCGTTAGAACTGCTTGTAGCTGTTGACTATGGGTAGACGACGATCACGTCCAAATGAGCGAGGAGTAATTTTCAATCCGGGTGGAGCTTGACGGCGTTTGTACTCGTTGCGGTTCACCATAGTTATGACCATCTGAACGGTTTCCTTATCAAAACCCATCTCCACGATGTCTGAGAGGCTGCGGTCATCTTCCACATAAGCCTTAAGGATGGGGTCGAGAATCTCGTATGGTGGAAGTGTGTCCTGGTCAGTCTGGTCTGGCTTTAGCTCAGCTGTTGGGGCCTTGTTAATCACATTGACTGGGATTACGCCCTTGGGTTCGCCGTGGGAGTTACGGTGCTTTGACAACTCGTACACCAGCACCTTGGAGACATCCTTGATGACCGCAAGGCCGCCGGCCATGTCTCCGTAGAGAGTGGCATAGCCGGTTGCCATCTCGCTCTTGTTGCCTGTGGTGAGAACCATACAGCCGAACTTATTGGATATACCCATGAGGATGTTCCCACGGATGCGTGTCTGGAGGTTTTCTTCGGCCACATCTGATTCTCTACCCTTGAATGGTTCTGATAGCATATGCAACATGGCCTGAAAAGCCTCTTCTATTGGCACTGTGATCAGTTTTATTCCAAGGTTGCTGGCCAGAGCCTTGGCATCCAGAAGGCTGCCATCTGAGGAATATCTGGATGGCATGGCGACTCCAAGGACGTTGTCCTTGCCTAGCGCGTCTACGGCTATGGCTGAGGTAAGTGTAGAGTCGATTCCGCCGGAGAGGCCGATGACGACCTTTTGGAAGCCGCATTTTCTTACGTAATCTCTGGTGCCAATGACCAGCGCTGAGTATATCTCCGCAAGGGGTTCCATAGGGTCGCAGAGGTGGTTTCCCAGTGATGCCTTGGGTTTCTCCTGGGTGTGGGTTGAGTGTTGGATAACTTTTGGTGTGCCTATGGCAACGAGTACGGACCCGTCATTGCGTGAGCCTGAGTTTTGAATGCGATGGTTAAAGATATCGTCCACGTCAAGGTCTGCCACAACTAGGTCTTCCTCAAATTGTTTGCCACGTGCGACTATCTTGCCAACCTTGTCGAAAATTGTGCTGCCTCCGTCGAAGATAAGTTCGTCCTGTCCTCCAATCATGTTGGTGTAGGAGACATATACGCCGTTGTCTGAGGCTCGCGAGGACACCATGTCCTCCCTGAACACGCGTTTGCCAGCGTAGTATGGGGAGGCGTTTATGTTTACGATGACTTCGGCACCAGCTTTTCTCTGCACAGTGGTTGGGCCTGTGGGGTACCAGATGTCCTCACAGATGTTGATTCCTATGTGGATGCCGTTGATGACAAAGACCGGACATTGGTTGCCAGCCTTGAAGTATCTGTCCTCGTCAAAGACGCCGTAATTGGGCAGGTATATTTTGTGATAGATGCCAAGGAGTTGGCCGTTGTGGGCGATGGCTGCGGCGTTGTATATGTTGTCTTGGGAGTCTACGAAGCCCACTACGACTGTGATGCCTTGGGAAGCGGAGACCACCTGGTGCATCTTCTGGATGTTGGCCTGTATGAAGGAAGTCTGGAAGAGGAGGTCTTCCGGTGGATAGCCTGTAATTGCCATCTCTGGGAAGGCTACGAGGTCGGCCTGCTGTGTCTTGGCTTGCTGGATATAGTCTAAGATTTTGGATGTGTTACCGTCAAGGTCACCGACGGTTGTGTTAATTTGAGCCATGGCCAAGCGTAGCTTACGCAATGTGATCGCTCCCTTGCCCTTTGGTGCCTTTGGCCAAGAGTATAGCATATTGATAGTCCTGTTCCGCATTTAACGGTTATTGTGTCGACCTTAACATATGTGAACATATGTGTCTGAGAACAGGAGCCTTAGATGGTGTAATATGCTAGTTAAGGTATTGTTGGTGCGTCTTGGCTGGATTGGCGATTGTCATCACAATCACCAATAATTTCCTGAGATCTATTTTAGATAATACAGAGGCAATATGCTCGTATTCGATGAAAATATCACAATAAAGGACAGGGCCGGAAATGCTGTTGGAAGGTGTCGTATGCTCGGCTGGGTCACTGTCAGTGACAGTGGTCTGAAAAGTTGGAAGGGTGAGTTATTGGCTATTGCAGGAATACCTCTCGATTTCGATTTTCCATCGATAGAGAAGAGTGGTCTGGAAATCGAGTGCGAGGATGGCGCCGCGGCGAAAATACTCACTCCAATGATTGAGGACGCTCGGAGTTTTGGGTATAGATGTACCTTCGAGGGCATTTGGCCACCGCCTAGACAGATTGTTCTGTAAGTTCAAAATAGGCTCTGGTGTTGTACTTAACACTGGTATGGGCTGATTTCCAAAGAAGCAGTACTTGGAATGGTAAGGAGGTAGAACTGTGGTTACAAAGCCTTATGTTCTAATCGAAGCAGCGGTTGGTAAGACCAAAGATGTGTTTAATGCCGTTCAAGGGGTTCATGGAGTCAGAGATGTCGATGCGGTGATCGTAGAGTACGATATTGCATCTGTGTTTGAGGCAGATAACGCTGAACAGCGTTGTGGATTTGGTTATTGGCAGCATCCACTCCATAGACGGGATACATGCTATGGCGACATATCTCTCAGCGAGTGTGGAGTAAAGGCTATGGCGCTTGCCACTCATGGATGAGGAATGCATCTTTTGCAGGATTGGATGTGGGGAGATTCCTGCCGATTTCCTTTATAGTGACGATCAGGCATTTGTCATCATGGATATCAGTCCCAAGACGCCGATACATCTTTTGGTGATGCCGTTTGAACATGTGACTTATCTTGAGTCGTTTACCCAGGATAGGGAGGCTTTGCTGGGGCACATGATGTTGGTGGCACGTGAGATGGCCCAACGCGAGGGCCTGATGGAGTCTGGGTATCGTCTGGTTATCAACCAGGGAGCTGACTCTGGTCAGGAAATGCAGCATCTGCACCTACACGTTTTGGGAGGGCGTCGTCTTGGTGACATGGGATAATCTTGAATTTTCTGCAAATATGAGATGATGTTATGGTAGAGTGGTTATGGAAAAGGGGGGAGCTTTTGGCATTTAACGAGGTTAAACTAGAGGAAGATGGTGTCCATATCCTATGGGATGACGAACACGCTAGCTATTATCCACACAGGTTTCTTAGGGGGCACTGTTGTTGCGCCGGTTGTGTGGAGGAGATGACTGGTAGACGCAGGGTGGCGGAGGAAGATGTGCGGGAAAACGTTCAGGCGGTGGACTGGATGCAGATAGGTAGATACGCCGTGCAGTTCTTGTGGAGTGATACACATGATTCAGGTATATACCCATATGATTTGCTGCGGAAACTGTGTCGCTGCTCCGAATGTTTGGCAGGGGAAAGCAACATCTAAGGTATGATATTGTCCTTGACACTCAACGGTTCCTGGGCTTACCATCAAACGATGTTCCATTGTGTGGAGTATCAGAATATTATGGGCTAATTAGCCCGAACAGAAAGGAAGGTGAAGGACAGTGGAAACATTGATAATTGTCCTTGCCGTCCTCGCGGCCCTAGGAATAGGGACAGCAACCGGATTCTTTTTCAGAGCTAGTATATTAGGTAGGAAGATGAAGAATGCTGGGGAGGAATCCTCTCGCATATTGGAGGAGGCTGAGGAACAGCGTAAGAGAACTCTCTTGGAAGCCAAGGAAGAATCCTTGGCTTTACGCACTTCGACGGAGGTTGACCTTAGGGGACGGCGTTCAGAGTTGCAGAGCCAAGAACAGAGGCTGACCAATCGAGAAGAGAACATCGAGAGGCGCTCGGATAACTTGGACATCAAAGAAAATAGCCAGGTTACTCGAGAAAAAGAGTTGGATGATGGACATGCCGAACTTGATGGCATGAAGAACCAACAAACAGCAATCTTGGAGAACCTCGCAGCTCTTTCTGCTAATGACGCTAGGGATATTCTCATGAAGAAGGCCGAAGAAGAGATTCAGTACGATGTGGCTCGTCGATATCGGGACGCTGAGCAGATTGCTAAGGGTGAAGCAGACCAGAATGCCCGCAAGGTTCTGACTCTTGCGATCCATCGCTTGGCTTCCGACGTAGTCTCTGAGAACACGGTTAAGTCAATCCCAATTCCAAGCGACGACATGAAGGGTCGTCTTATAGGCCGCGAGGGGCGGAACATTCGCGCAATAGAAGCTGCGACAGGGGTAGACCTGATTATAGATGATACACCTGAGGCAGTTACTATTTCCTGCTTCGATCCAGTACGGCGAGAGGTGGCACGACTGGCCATCACCAAACTCGTTGCAGATGGCAGGATACATCCGGCTAGGGTAGAAGAGGTTGTTGAGAAGACGCGCGAAGAGGTTGAAGAGAACATCCGTGAAGAGGGTGAAAAGGCTGTATTTGACGCAAAAGTCATGGGCCTGAATCCCGAACTTATCAAACTGTTTGGTCGGTTGAAGTATCGCTACAGCTATGGAGAGAATATTCTCCAGCATAGCGTGGAGGTCTCCAGACTGGCTGGAATGATTGCCGGAGAGATTGGTGCAAATATAGAGATTGCTAAAGTTGGAGGCTTGCTGCACGATATTGGCAAGGCTCTGACTCACGAGGTGGAAGGATCTCATGCGGAGATCGGTGCCGATGTGGCACGCAAGTATGGAATACCATATGAGATAGAACGTGCCATTATGGAGCACCATGACGAAGAACGTGGGTCTGTGGAGGCCTTCATAGTGGCAGCTGCGGATGCCATGAGTGCTTCTCGCCCTGGGTCACGTAGGGATAGTGTGGAGCACTATGCCAAGAGGCTGGAAGCTCTAGAAGAGGTTGCACTAAGCTTCCCAGGTGTGGAGAAGTGTTATGCCATTCAGGCGGGCCGCGAGGTGCGTATTTTGGTCAAATCAGGTGAAGTGGATGATGTGACATCTGCCAAACTTGCTAGGGACGTGGTAAAGAAGATTGAAGACACCTTGGTGTACCCAGGTTTAATAAAAGTCACGGTGATTCGTGAAACTAGGTCGGTGGAATTCGCCCGCTAGGAAATCATTGGAAATTGCTCTTTTCAGTGGCGAATCTGTATTGTAGTGCTTTGTGCTAACCTGCTCAATGAGGGTCATCTGGGAGATGGTGATTTGCGGGTTTTGATGATTGGCGATGTGATCGGTAGACCTGGAAGAAGAGCCGTCGAGGCCTTGCTTCCAGGTCTACGCGATGAGTACAAAATAGACCTTGTTGTGATAAACGGAGAGAATGCTGCCGCAGGTTTTGGTATTACTATAGAGACCGCTCAGGAATTGTTTGATAGCGGGGTTGACGTCATCACTTCTGGGAACCACATATGGGACCAGAAAGAGGTAATTCCCTATCTGGACACGGACGTGCCCATACTGCGGCCCTTGAACTATCCTCCTGCAACGCCAGGAAAAGGCTATGCCAGCGTGAATGGTGTCTTGGTAGTAAGCTTGATAGGCAGAGTGTTTGTTGGTAACTTCGACTGTCCTTTTCGTGCTATGGATGCACTGATAGATGAATTTGGAGAAAGCCATCGGGTGATCATAGTAGACTTTCATGCTGAGGCCACTTCTGAGAAAGTGGCTTTGGGCTGGTACTTGGATGGCAGAGTAAGCGCAGTTGTTGGGACACATACACATGTGGGGACTGTGGATACGAGCATCTTAAATCAAGGTACGGCCTACGTTAGCGACCTAGGTATGGTAGGGCCGTCCCATTCAGTGATAGGCAGCAATATAGAAGATGTTCTGGAGCGTTTCCTTAACCAAACTCCGCGTAGACTTACCGTCGCGAATGGGCCGGTCAAGTTTGGATCAGTAATGATTGATATAGATGAGAGTACCGGTAGAGCTACTCAGATTATTCGTGTGGATAGAGAGGTAAGGTAATCATGTCTCAAGTAGACCTCCATCTGCATACCACATGTTCTGACGGTCGCTTGACTCCGGCGCAACTGATTGAGTTGGTGGCTGAAAGGGGTCTGCGCGTGGTGGCAATTACAGACCACGACTCTACAGAGGGACTTACTGCGGTTATGGAAGTGTCGAAGAAATTTCCACAACTTTCCATAATCCCAGGCATAGAACTAAGTACGGATATACCTGGTAATGAGATACACGTCCTCGGTTATTTCATACGTTACCACGACGCCAGTTTTCAGCAAACTCTGAGAGAGTTCAGGGACGGCAGGGTTGACCGGGCACGTGAGATGGTTGGCAAGCTGGCAGCATTGGGCCTGCCTGTGGACTGGGACAGAGTCCTTGAGTTGGCAGGTGGCGCTGTAGGACGCCCACACATTGCTCAAGCTATGGTAGAGAAGGGATATATTACCTATCCTCAAGAGGCATTTATTAAATATTTGGGACGTAACGGCCTTGCATATGCTGAAAGAGAAAAGTTGACTCCCTCGGAAGCGGTTAAGTTGATCGCTAGTGTGGGGGGGCTTCCAGTTCTGGCCCATCCTCGTGAGGTGGATAATGTGGAGCCGATGCTGCCGGAGTTGAAATCAGCTGGTCTGGTGGGTATGGAGGTTTACTATGGAACCTACAAACCGTCTGAGGTGAAGATCTTTGCGGCTATGGCCAAAAAGTACGGACTTATCCCCTGTGGTGGGAGCGACTATCATGCCCTGGGTACGCCTGAAGAGGTGGAGCCTGGGACAGTCGGACCGTCGATGGAGATTGCGGAAGAGCTCTATGCAATGGCTGGAAGCAAGATTACTCTGAGCCAATGAGGGCCTTGGCTGCTGTTTGCATGTATTTGCCCAATGATCCCTGACTCCTCTATTTTATTAACTCGTTACTATGATATTGGCATGCTCCAGGATAAGGAGACTATCTTATGACGGAAATATGGATAGTTGTTCTAGCCTACCTCATAGGCTCCATACCTATGGCCTACATTATAGGATGGGCTTTGAAAAAAATAGATATTCGTCGTTATGGTAGCGGTAACGTGGGTACGTCAAACATATGGGTGCACGTTGGGAAATTGGCAGCGATTTCACTGGGAGCATTCGATATATTTGTGAAGGGGGCGTTTCCAGTATATCTGACACAAGAATTTGCCAATAGCCCGTGGATAGTCGTTATGTCTGGCCTGGCCACGGTCGTTGGACATAACTGGTCGTTGTATTTGAAGTTCACGGGAGGAAGAGGCATTACTGTGGTCCTTGGTGTGCTGCTGGTGTTGGCCTGGAAGGAACTGGCTATAGGGTTGCTTATAACTCTGTTAGGGTGGCTTATTTCACGCAGTAGCGCTCTTTGGGTGGGGATATCCGTGGCGCTGATACCGGTGTGGAGTGTTGTATTTGGGGAACCTCTTTACGTTAAGGTGTTATGCGTTGCTTTGTTGGTTATAGTGGCTGTCAAACGTGTGATGTCAAACCGTGGTACAGCTGCACAGAGGGTTTCCTGGAGAAACGTATTCTTCCAGCGGCTCATCTACGATAGAGATGTTTCCAGTAGGGACGAGTGGATCTACATGTCTCCTCCTGAAGCTGTAAGCGATGACAGAGATGGAACAACTTAGTATTGCACTCGCCCCACGTATTGAGACTCGTCTTGGATGTAGTCAATGCTCTATGCGGGGGGACGTATATAGCTGCCAGTCGAGTGATGTGAAGGCCACACATTATGTGGTAGCGTAGGCATTTCTTGCTTGCGCTGTTCTGAGGCCTCTGGTATATTGGACTTTCACGGGGCTGTAGCTCAGTTGGGAGAGTACCTCAATGGCATTGAGGGGGTCAAGGGTTCGAATCCCTTCAGCTCCACCTCTCGGGTCAATCAAGACCTGTCTCTTGATTGTTTTCATGGCAAAATGGCATAGTGAACCCGTATCGTATAGTTTCATGATATCGATCCCTTACGATTTCCGTGATGAAGGAACTGAGTACAATTCGGTGTTCACATACTGTGTCCAGATGGATAACTTCTGATTCAGGAGTGGAGTGTGCTCCCTTTATTTGTCCCCAGTCTTGTTCATGGTTCAACCGTACTCAGTGATACTTGGACAATACCACGTGAATAGGGATCTTCAGTTGAAATTTAACTACTGACGTGCCACAATGGTGATCAAATAATCTACAAAGGAGGGTTTTCTATGTGTGAAAGCTGTGGATGCGACGCCGATAACAAACCCACTCCCATGCCACCATATCCCAAAGGTTAAGAATAACCTCTCATAATCCGGCAAGAACTTGTTTTAAAATGAGGAACTGTCTGGTATTTATTAAATATCCAGAATGTGAACGCAGTGCAATTATATGCACTGCGTTCGTTTGTGTGGGGTAGATATTGATTGAGTTACGTCTATGGTTAGAGTGCCAAATTTTCAGACAGAGCGGTCAGTTCTGCTTGAGACAAGCCAAACTCGTCACAGAAAATCTCTTGGTTGTGCTCTCCAAGAAGAGGAGCGCGCCGGGTGATTTGCCATGGTGATTCGCTCCAGATGGCAGAAGTGCCGGGGTAGGTGAATGTCTCGTTCAGTTCAGGGTTGTCCACCTGTACCCAGAAGCCGCGGTCGTTCAACTGGCCATCGTCCAGCAGTTCATCGTGTGTACGGACTGCTCCCCAGGAAAACCCTAGTTCCTGAGCGCCGCGATATACCTCATCCCGTGTCATGTTGTTAATAAACTTACGTACTGTCAGGCTAATGTGGTCGGCCTCTTGCTGTATCGCAGACGTATCTTTGTACTTCTCGTCCATAAGGTCATCTGCCATGCCGTATTTGTCCATCCATTCGGCCAGTGAGCGGAGTTGGCTGGCTGGCAGCCTCATGGCTATGAGTTGGATGTTGATGTATTTGCCGTCCTTACATAGTGTCTGTGTTGGCGGGGTTGGGGCGATGCCAGCATGACGTCCTGTCTGACGAATCATCGTTTTTCCAGTATATATCCACGCTGACATGGCGCCCTCAGTTGTAAGGGCACATGATTCGTGAATCGACACGTCTATGTACTGCCCTAAGCCTGCGTTAGCGCGGTGGATTAGGGCAGCTGTAATGGCCATGCAGGCGTAGTGGCTGCCCATGTGCCATGCCTGCCCACCACCTGGCGCGATGGGTGGCGCGTCAGGTATGTCGTCGTACCCGCAAGAGCCCATTTGACCTCCTGCAGCCAAGTGCAGGAGGTCACTGGTCTCAAAATCACGCCATGGCCCCGTTTGCCCGAAGGGTGTCAGTGAACACAGAATAACGCTGGGGTTCAGTTTCTTCATATCGTTATATCCGAGTCCCAGCGATGCAAGATACCCTGGCCGGAATGTTTCAAGCACAACGTCTGCCGTGGCTATCATGCGACGGAATAATGCTCTGCCGTCCTCTGTTTCTAGGTTTAGTGTCACACTTCGCTTTGATGTGTTGTAGTGCCAGAAGCTTAGGCTCCGTTCTGGGTTGTCAACGTCTTTATAAAATGGTCCTACAGTGCGGGCGTTCTCTCCGTCAGGTGGCTCTATCTTGATTACGTCCGCTCCAAGATCACCGAGCAATTTGCCGCACCATTGGCCCTTCTCGTCTGCAAGCTCCAGTACACGGATTCCGTTGAATGGGCCACTCGCCGTATTCTGTGTAGTCATCGTATTAGCTCCTCCTGGTAGGGATAGAGGTCCATATCCTTGGGCCAGAACGTATCGTCCTCGTATCCGGAGGACAATTCTTCTTGGCTCATTCCCAGAAGCCCCATCAAAATTTCACGGTTGTCCTGTCCGATAAGCGGCCCGTGGCGATGGTTAACAGCGGGTGTTTCAGAGAGTTTGAATGGGGCGTTTTGCAACCGCCAAGAACCAAGGACTGGGTGCTCAACTTCCTGATACATGCCACGTTCACGTAATTGAGGGTCATGTTCAGCACGGTCTTCATTGCTCTGGACTGGCATTGCCCTTACACCATTCGTCTGACATTGTTCAGTAAGTTCATATTTCTCAAGGGTCAGTGACCAGGTCTCTATCCCATTGTCCAGTTCCTCTTGGTGCTCTAGCCTACCTTCGACTGTGTTGAATTTTACGTCTAGAGCCCAAGCAGGGCTTCCCATGAGGCCTACAAGATTGAGCCATTCTTGCTCTGAGAAGCAGGCGATGGTGCACCAGTCGTTGTAGCCGCCACCCTTTGTTCGATAACTATTGTGAGGAGCTACCGTCTGCCCGCGGTAGTTACTCAGATGTGGTGTCCCCGGCCAGTGCGCACGGTTGCCAGAGGGGTAGCCATCACGCTGGGATTTGCGGCCATTTATGGTCATGTCTAACAGAGCAGGTCCGTTGAGTGTGGCTCCCATGATCATCTGCCCCATGTCAACGTGCTGACCCTGGCCTGTCATTTTACGGTGGAATATTGCGGCCATAGTGTAGAAAGCGATGTACATGCCGCCGGTATCGTCAAGGTAAGACCAGCCCCAGCCCGCTGGCGGTTGATTTGGCAGGCCGGAGGCAAATGTCATTCCTGAGAGGGCCTGGGCCGAAGGGCCGAACGTGGTGTAGTGCTTGTCCCTCCCAGTATGCCCAAACCCAGACATGGAAACGTAGACTATATTTGGAGACAGTTTCTTGAGTTCCTCGTATCCCAGCCCCCAACTTTTCAGTACATTAGCGCTGTAGTTTTCCACAACAACGTCAGACTCAGAGATGAGTTTTTTGATGATCTCTATGCCGCGTGGGCTGCGAACATTCAGTGAAAGGCTCAACTTGTTGGCATTTGTATCGTTGAAGTGGCCAGATGTGTTGAGGCTCGGTTGAATGCCTGGAGGAGTGTTGGCCGGCCCTCCCGCTCTTCCGAATTCACGCAGAGGCCACTCTACTTTGATAACCTCTGCACCAAGCGCACCTAACCATCGAGTGGCCCATGGTCCTGCCCGTACCCATGTGAAATCCACAACTCGAATTCCTGATAGGGCCTTGGGTACAGCACTCTCAGTTACCGGTGTCATAGTTTTCTCCAATCTGGCTTAGAATAACAAAGTTCATGAAACAGATAACACGGACTGGTTTTCTTGATCAGGTCGTGCGAATACTCAAGGTTGAGCAATAGAGTGTCCGCACGTCATACATTTAGTCTGGAGTTGCGCTCCACACTGTGAAGTTGCCACCCATTGGCATGGGACCTCCGGAGATACCTATCTCAGGTTTCACACCTGTTACTGCTCTTGCACCAGCGCGTCCTTGTAACTGTTGAATGCAGTCTGTGTGCATCCAGAAACGGCTACGGCCACTGCCGACGTTGCCGCCGCTGGGAGAGATAGGATTCGGGCCTTCAGGGCTGATATCCGTCTGGTAAAAGTCTAACGCTTCGCCGAACTTGATGCCGCGGAATCCTAGGCCCTCTAGGTGGAATTGGTGGAATAGGGCAAAGCCATCATACATATTTTCAAATGAGAGGTCGTTTACGGTTATCCCTGCACCTTCAAACAGCTTCCTTCCTGTACTGGCCGTCTCATCCTGTATCTCATCCAGGGTTGGGGTGAGACTTCTAGCCCTGCCTCTGCTGGACGCATGGTTGAGGATGTAGACTGGCTTCTGCTTCATGTCTTTGGCAAGTTCAGCGGTCGTGAAGAGGTAGGCTCCGGCAACCATTATTGGTATGTCGTTGTCGTAGAGATTTGCAGGCTTGGCAACCCATCTGGCGCTTACGTAGTCCTCACGTGTCATTTCTTCAGGACGATGCTGGTACCAGAATCCCTCAGGAAAATTGAGGCCGTTCTTTTTCCATTGGATCATCGCTGGTGCCATCATGTCGTGGGTTTTGCCATACCTGCGGCAGTACTCAGCAAATTGAAGGGCCGTTCCGTATGACGCTGGGGTGCCCCAGAGGCCAGAGATTGCTCTAGTACCAGGGATGGAATCCTGAGAGTTCTCTCCTCCCTGGTAGTACCGACCTGAATAATTGTGCCACCCTTTCAGCACTAAACAATTGCTTGTAAGGCCGTCGCCAACAGCCTGTGCGGCAACGACGACGGCATTCGACATACACCCAGGACCGTACATTGTGAACTTGACGTTCTTCAGTTCCGGCATGTTCTTGATTATCCATTCGGCACTCAACTTCGCGATACCATCCAAGGGGTCATCTGTGGGATTGAAGTGATTGACGACGTCTTGTGGTATTGGATCGCCAGCCGGCCAAGGGGCTCCGGTTGTGGTCGTTGAGTCCATAACAAGGCCGTCGATCTTGTCAGGAGAGACTCCGGCGTCCTCTATGGCCTTGCGGAGAGCGTCGATAGCTAAAGCGCCGACGGAGGTCTCAGCTTTGCCGTCCCATCGCCTAGCTGTCGGTGAGTGTCCCACGCCAACCGCTGCTACCTTGCCTCGGTGTTCCCAAATACCCAATTCTTCTCTGGCCCTGTATATGGAATCTGGAGCGTTCTGTGTTGTCATTGTTCACGCCTTTCTGTGAGCTTCTGTCACACCCGTAAACATATATGAGGTTAGCCTGTGACTCTCCATTCGGGGACTTTTTGGCCGCTTGGAGTAGACTCAAATATTACCTCTACTGTGGCTCCAATGGGGACATTGTCCACCGGGGTTCCTGGAAGGTGGGAATACATTTGTATGCCCTGATCTTCATCCAACATGACCACTGCCACGTTGAAGGGCTGATCATCTTGGAGTAGTCTGATTGGGCAGTCGTAAACCACTCCGTAGTTGTATATCTTGCCACGCCCACTCATCTGCTTCCATTCCAGGTTGTTTCCTGAGTTGCATTTGTCACATGCTTGCCGTGGTGGATGTATTAGCCTATTGCAGGCGGTGCAGTTCTGGATGACTAAGCGTTCCTCGTTAGCGGCGTTCCAAAAGTACTTAGTCAACTCATCGGGTACTGGAGATTGTTTAGGCAAATTTCGCCTCCATTCCAGATTTGTAATCACCGGGAGAATAATTTAAAGCGGAAAGATAGTCAAGTCGTACTTCGTCAGTGTACTGTGCATGTCCAGTAGTGTTGTTATCTATGAGTGCGATGTGTGGCTGTGTTGTGAAATCATACACGCTAAATTGAGACGAATTCCTGCATTACCAATAGAGCATTGGAACAGTTTTTTAAGAGAGGGCAATAAAGCCCCTATAATTTCCTGATTTTAGGGAAGAAGGCGAACGCTCCTACTGAAAGAATAATGAGGCCAGTAGCATGTGCCAGCAGCGCCATACTGACACCGAAGGCAGAGGCCAACGCCCCTATTTGGAGATGGCCCACAGGGCCAAGGCCAACAGCTAGTACCCAAGAGCCCATTGCACGGCCACGTAATTCATCAGGCACCACGGTCTGGACCAGACTTTGAGATAGAATATCAGATAATGCTCCCATTCCATTTATGACTATTATGGCCAGAATGGCAAAGTAGAAGGTATTTGCTATGCCAAGGAATAGTAGTGATATGCCGAAAATATGTAATGCCACCAAATACAACAGTCCCTTTCGACGCACCTCTCCAAGAGATGACAGTGCCAGTATGGCTACAATACCGCCTACGGAACGCAAGGCGTTCATAAGACCAAGGCCTTCAGCACCAACTTCAAGTACGTCCCTGGCTAAGACTGGTAGGAGTACTTGGTGAGAGAAGCCAAGTATCTCCACTGATGAGGACAATATTAGCAGTATCCGTAAGGTTTCGTTTTGCCGTATCTCCTTACCAAGCTCCTTCAGGTTCTGCCAGAGCGGCTGTTGGGCGCTTGATGTAGATTGACCGTGAGAGTGAGTGAAGTTGATAGCCGTTGCTGACCCTATGTAGCTGGCAGTCAGGACCGCATAAGCCACATCTGCCCCAAAACGTCCTAGCAGGAAGCCTACTGCCAAGGAACCACAAATGCCTCCAACTCTCATGCCCAAAGAGAGATATGATAGGCTATTAACAAGGTTGTTTGCCCCAACTATATCGTAGGCAAAGCTCTGTCGTGCAGGCTGGTGCATGGCTCTAAGGCATCCGCCTGCAAAAGTAATCAGCATCAGATGCCATAGAGCCATTATGTCCAGCATGATGATTAGACCGATGGCGACGCTGAGAGCAGCCATGCTGATGCTGACCAAACGAAGGAGTTTGCGACGGTCTACCCTATCGGCTACGGCTCCCGCAATCACCCCCAGTAGGAGAAAAGGAACCATTCTCAGTGCAAGAGTCGCACCGACCATCAGTGTTGAGTCTGTCAGTTCCAGTACCAGCCATCCAAGGACAACCTGCTCACCTATGAAACCAGTTGAGTTGAATATTCCAGCTATCCATAGGAGGCGAAAGTCTCGGAAACGCATTGCAGGGGTTGCAAGGAGATTGCGGAGCAGGGAGCGACTTTGGAGATTCAATTCATTTTCTGGCAATTGTGCTCTTTCCTATATACATCGCATGTGCAGACCAGCATCTACAGCGAATCGTATCCCAGTATCCAGCGATTGTAGAGGAATGTGGCATTGGTTAAAGCGAAGCCCTAGCCAATGCCGTGGGAAACGTTATACTTGGAGTTCTACTCGATACGACGTAAAGCCGGATAGAAGAGGTACATGATTGCAGCGATTACGACTAGGCCAATGCCGAATAGTATTTGCGCCACCTGTACACCCAACGCGGCAGCGGCCATTCCAGCGACGAATCCACCGAAGGCGGTCATGGCTCTATCCAGGCTGAGAACACCCATCATACGACCCCGCATGTTATCCGGTGCCGCCTGAATGATGACTGTATTGATAATTGGCATGAAGATAGACTGCCCAGCTCCTATTGCAATTATTAGAACAACCGCCAACGTGAGTGAGTTGAGATAAGTGCCAACTGAGAAGCATATAAGAAGGATTCCAAAAATTGCCATCATAGCTAGTGCTAAGATGCCACGTTTTTTGGTTGGATTCAAAGTAGCCAAGGTCAGGCCTCCCACGAGACTTCCTATCCCCATAACGGAGATAAGTAAGCCGAAACCTGTTGCCCCTATGTCTAGGACACGAGTCGCGAAGAGAGGAGCAAAGACCTGCATGAAAGCCATTCCGAATGTGAAGTAGCCAAGTGATATTATCAGTACTCCTCGAATTGCGGGAGCGTTCCAGGCGTATTTGAATCCCTGACCCAAGTCGACACCCATATTACGGATTCCCTGATAGCCGGATCGCTTGTGGTCAGGTACTTGAAGCATCACCGTGACTATAACAGCGATTATGTAGACTGGGACGATAAATAGGAATGGCGCCGCCAGACCAAAGACTCCCATGAGGATTCCGGCTAAAGATGCTCCAACGATGCGCATTGCGCCCATGGTTGTGGTGCTGAGAGCCATTGCATTGGTTACTAGATGGGGTGGCACTAACGCTGGAATCATTGCTCTGCGGGCAGGCTGATCGAAGGCCATAAACCCTCCCCTGAGGAAACTGAAAGCGTAGATGTGCCATATTTCTATCAAGTTAGTTACGACTAGCAAGGCAAAGATAGTATTCAGTCCCAGGACTAGGAATTTGACCACGACAAGCACCGTACGTCGATTGAAATTATCCGCTACTACACCTGCTATCATGCCTAGGAACAGTCCTGGTATAGTTCTGACCAGTATGACTGCTCCTAGATGAACGGCAGAATCTGTCAAGGCTAAAATTAGAAGAGGACGGGCCGTCTGCTCTAGCCACAGAGCAAAGGCGTGTGTCATCTGTCCTATCCAGAGAAGTGTAAAGTTCCTGTATCTCAGAGAAGCGAAAGTATTCTTTATTGAAACGCGGTGTTCGTTGCCTTGCCCGTGCTCCATGTTTTCTTGTGGTTTTCGTTCCATGTTTTTTATAAATCTACTTGGATTTAGGTTCACAGATAGTAATTAATCCAGCCTCCTCATTCTAGGCATAAAGACCAGCATGAAGATAGAGAAGACTATAAGAATGATGGCCAGTCCGCCTACGGCCCATTGCACTCCGATTATGTCCGTTAGTACGCCGGCGGCAAATACCGCAAAGCTGGTCAGACCGAACTCCATCATCATGAGACTTGAGACTCTGCCACGGTATTCGTCATCTACGTAGTATTGCAACAGGGTATTACCAAGCGTCATTCGAGCCGTCTGACCGATTCCGACGAAGAAGATGAATCCCATGGCCATTGGCCAGGCAATATTACTAGGAAACCATGAACTGGAGAAGAACAGTCCCACTAGGGCAATGCCGAGGATTAGGCTTCCCACTATGAACATAAGGCCGCGTTTCTTGTCTGGTAATGAGGCTAGGAAGATGGCCCCGAGCATAGCACCCAGCCCAGATGTGCTAAGCAACAGTCCGAATCCTCTTGAGTCAACCTTGAGAATATCCTCTGTCAGCGCGGGAAGTAGCATCATGTATGGCATGGAGAGGAGGGTCACCACGAATGTAACAAGTAGGACAGTGATTAGAATTGGCTGATTTCTGACATACTTGAGCCCGTCGATAGCGTCCCTCATGGCACCGCGCCCGCTCAGGCTTATGGTTCCTGTTTCTGGCATCAAGGAGATGAAGACGACGGCCATAACGTACATGCCTGTCATGACGAAGTAGACAGCTTCGAAGCCAAACAGGTAGATGATGAACCCCACGGGTATCGGAGCCAGAAGTCGCATTGCACTCATCCCGAAAGTGTTGAGGGCTACGGCGTTCATAAGTTGGTCCTGTTCCACGATCTCGGCGATCATGGCCTGGCGGGATGGCATCATAAGACCCATTATGGTCCCTTGGATCAGGGCGGCTACTACTAGGATAATCCAGGAGCCTGAACGCTCCTCGCTCAAAAGCCCGAATACCAAGATAAGGCCAATGCCCAGAGAAACAAGGGCAGATCCCGCCTGACCTGCCCAGAGTATGTATTTCTTTTGAATCCTGTCTGCCATGACGCCACCGTAGAGAGAGAAGAAGAGCATTGGCAAAGCGTTCCCCAGCGCCATGACGCCAAGGGCCGTGCCGGACCCGGTCAATTCAAATACCAACAGGGATCTGGCAATCATCTGCATGTTCATGGCGGCCATCTGACCTATCATGGCACCGTAGTAGAGTCTGAACACGGGGTTTTTTAGAGATGTGAATGTCCTCAGGTTACGTAAGGATATGGAATGTCCGCCGCCACGGCCGCCCATTCTCATTTGCCTAGTGACGTTGTTAGATGCGTTTTCAGACTTAGCATTGTCGTTTGCTTCTGTCTCTTTAATATTTTGGTCTTGAATTGGTTGACGCACTAGTTACTCCTAGCATTGATATATAGCTCGTATATTTTAAACAGCGTATTTATAATGATTGGTTTTGTAATCTGCAGTCAGCGACTAAAGGAGCTTACTTCATAGATTTGATTCCGTGTTCCGCTTTGTGAGTGGCGCTGAGAACCAATTGCATGGCTTCACTCACTTTTCCCAGTTCAAGCTGAGACAGTGCGGCTAGTCGATCCTCCCACCGTGAGCGCCGCGCCGCAATGAGTCCATTCCCCAGCACATTTCCATGATTCGTTAGGCTGCACAGCACAGAGCGGCGGTCATCCGGATCCGTCCAGCGATTCACGAGTTCCTTTTCCACCAATCGGTCTACTAGGCCTGTTGCCCTTGACATGGAAATATCCAGATTAGAGGCCACATCACTCATACGCAGTGATGTCTCTTGAAGCAGAAGGAAGACCACCCTGACCTGCGGCATACTTAAATCCAGAGTGAACCACTCTGGAGACACCACGCGTGGTAGAGAGTGGGTCACTTCATCCAGGATATTTACGACTTGGGTCAGCAGATAGCCCCTGGATTGTTGAGCGTCAGGCGAGGCCGATTTAGATTTTTGCAACATTTCATAATACCTGTATATTTCAAATAACTGTAACAATTATATATTGTCAGTAAATTAAGGTCAATATAAATATTTGGATTTTTGAGGTTTAAAAAAAATGCATTTGTGGTACATTGGTGGTCAGTGAAAAAGGGATTTGGTATATTAGAATTAGCTCATAGTATTTTGCGGAGGGAATATGCTGGATTATAAGCCAAACATTGTGTTGTCTAATAAGGAATTTAAAGTTGTAGGCACGAGGCCCATACGCCATGATGGATGGGACAAGGTGACGGGTCGTGCTAGGTATGCCAATGACGTTGCCATGGCTGGCATGCTCTACGGGAAAATTCTGCGCAGTCCTCATGCCCATGCCATAATCAAAAAGATTGATTATAGCAAGGCTCTCAAATTGCCTGGTGTTCAGGCAGTGGTAACGGCCGAAGATATGCCGAACCTTTCTGCCAGACTGGTGGATCAGGAAGAGGGCGCAATGGCCAACACCGGATTTCGCAGTCGTAATGTCATGGCAAGAGAAAAGGCTCTTTATATTGGACATGCAATAGCGGCGGTGGCTGCTACAAGTCAGCACATTGCCGAAGAGGCTTTAGCACTTATAGATGTTGAGTACGAGGTGTTGACTCCGGTAATAACACCTGCCGCAGCCATGAAGGAAGATGCCCCTATTATTCATGAATTGTTGATCGCAAAGTCGAGCGCAAGTGGGCCTGGTGGATTGGGCGATGAACCAGCGGAGAAAGGCACCAATGTTGCCAATCGCTTCGAGTTTCGGCTTGGTGATACAGACGAAGGATTTAAAGAAGCCGACATTATAGTGGAGCGTGAGTTTCACACCAAGCGTGTACATCAAGGATACATAGAGCCACATGCAGCTACTGGAATGTGGGGCATGGATGGATATGTGACCATATGGACGAGCACTCAGCAATTGTTTGGCGTGCGTGAGGACTGCGCAACGTTACTGGGATTGCCAACGTCAGGAGTAAAGATCATACCAATGGAGATCGGCGGCGGCTTTGGAGCTAAGGGGACAAGCTACTTGCCAGCGGTGGTCGCTTTACTTTCCAAGAAAAGTGGCAAGCCGGTTAAGATTGCCATGAGTCGGACCGAGGTGTTCATGGCGACCGGCCCAACTTCCAGTGCTGACATCAAGGTCAAAATGGGAGTTAACAAAGATGGTCGGATAACCGCTGCAGAGGCACACTTGATTTACGAGGCAGGAGCTTTCCCAGGTTCATCTGTAGGTGGTGGAGCACGCTGTATGTTTACTCCCTACAACATACCTAACGGTTACATTGAGGCCTTTGATGTGTTATGTAACACTCCAAAAGTGGCTGCGTACCGTGCTCCTGGCGCTCCAATGGCCTCATTTGCAGTTGAGCAGGTCGTGGATGAGTTGAGCCAGAAACTCTCAATGGATCCTCTAGAGTTCCGTATGCTCAATGCGGCCAGTGAGGGGACACGACAGATTACAGGCCCACTGATAGGCAATGTTGGTCATATGGAGACCTTGGAAGCTACCAGAGCTCACCCACACTACTCAGCGCCGTTGGGAGGGCCCAACAGAGGTCGCGGTATAGCATCAGGCTTTTGGGGTAACGGCTCCGGTCCTGCAAGTGCCATAGCAAGTGTGAATGCGGACGGCAGCATAAGCCTTATAGAGGGTGCACCGGATGTTGGTGGAAGTAGAGCTGCAATGGCCATGCAAGTAGCTGAGGCGTTGGGAATAGCTTCTGAGGATATTAGACCTTCCATTGGAGACACGGACTCAATCGGTTTCAGTACAGGTGCGGGAGGAAGCGGCGTAACTCAGAAAGTTGGAGCCGCCTGCTATCTAGCCGCTCAGGATGTTAAACAGCAGATGGTGGTGCGGGCTGCCAAAATCTGGGATATCCCCGCTGACGAAGTTGAGTATGAGGATGGCGTAATCAAAAGCAAGACGGACTCTGAATTGAAAATAACTTTCAAGGATTTGTCTGCTAAGCTGAATGCAACCGGTGGCCCTGTCACAGGACGTGCCAACCTCAACCCTGGAGGAGCTGGGGCTGCCTTCGCTCTCAATATAGTAGACGTTGAAGTGGACCCAGAGACTGGCAAAGTAACCATTCTTCGGTTCACGGCGATTCAGGACGTTGGTAAGGCCATTCACCCAAGTTATGTGGAAGGTCAGATCCAGGGTGCCTCGGTCCAGGGGATTGGATGGGCATTGAACGAGGAGTACTTCTATAACGACAATGGTCAGATGATGAATGCCAGCTTCCTTGACTATCGTATGCCGATAAGCTTGGACTTGCCTATGATAGACACAGTGCTTGTGGAAGTTGCCAACCCCGGGCATCCATACGGTGTCCGTGGCGTCGGTGAGGTCTCTCTTGTTCCCGTGATGGGGGCAATTGCCAACGCAATTCAAAATGCCACGGGCGTTAGAATGACTAGCATGCCAATGTCCCCAGGACGTATAATGAAAGAGATAGACGAGGCAAGCAAATAGACACGGGAAGGTAACTATGCCAGAAGTATGGATGTCACCAAGAATGCAGAGGTTTAGTGGTGGAAAAGAGAAGGTTCAGGTAGTAGGTGCTACCGTACGTCAGGTTGTTAACAACCTGGAAAAAGAGTACCCGGGTATCAAAGGTGAGTTGTGCGAAGAAGAGGATATCGATCCTGGTATAGCGGTGGTTATAGATGGTGAAACATCAAACCTTGGCATGCTTGAACGCGTGAATGAAGACAGCGAGATCCACTTTATTCCGGCTATGTCGGGTGGCTCAGACTGAAATCGCTTTTTCAGAGTAGGTTTCTAATACAGGGTGGCTAAGCAGCCACCCTGTATTAGTTTGAACGGTATGATATCGGCCAGTTTACACTACCGATCTTGAATGATACTCTGAGAATGTAACGGAATCTCCATACCCCAGTTAATCATTTATTTGCAAAGGAAACTAAGTATAACTGTGCCTGTAAAAAAGAAAATCTTCTATGGATGGTACATTGTAGCTGGTAGTGTCGGGCTTAATTTTTACCTATCCATTGTGTTCTTCCAGGGATTCCAGGTGTTCTTCCTTCCAATTCTCCAAGAGTTCGGATGGACCAGGGCAATGACCTCCGGAGCGTTTTCACTGCGTCAACTTGAGAGCGGCCTTTTGGCCCCCGTGATCGGTTTTCTTGTGGATCGGTGGGGTGCTAAGGTAGTCATCGTGACGGGTGTGATTGTAGGTGGGCTGGGAATGATTATGATTGGCTATGCCAATTCTCTCTTTACATTCTATCTAGCCTTCCTGATTACTTCGTTGGGAGTGAGCGGTGCTTCTCATGGCGTTTCCTGGGCAGTTGCCGTTGCCAACTGGTTTAACAAGCTACGTGGACGTGCATTGGGAATTGCAATGCTAGGTCCTGTGATAGGAGGCCCGTTCATAGTTCTAGTAACAGTACTAGAAGGACTGCTTGGATGGCGCGTATCTATGATAGTAATGGGAACTGGGCTGATTGTTGTGGGTGTCCCGCTTGGTTTTGTGGCACGCTCCAGACCGGAACCCTATGGATACCTCCAAGATGGAGCTACGCCAGACGAAACAGGCGAATGGGAGGAAACTGAAGCAGGTAAAAGCGTGCCAGCAATTGTCGAAGCTTTAGAAGGATTCACGGTGAGACAGGCTGTTAACACACGTGATTTCTGGGTCCTCATAATTCTGTTTGCTGCTGTATTCATGGGTATTAGCGGTCTGATGGTACATCTAATACCCATGCTTGAGGACATGGACTATAGTTCTGCACAGGCGGCGAGCATTCTGGGCATTATGTTTCTGCTCAGTGGGATAGGTAGAATTAGCTCCGGATTTTTGGCTGACATGATTGATTTCAGAGTGGTCATGGCCGGCCTCATATTATTCCAATTGGTAGGACTGTTTCTTCTCACCTTGGTTGGACCTTCCCAAATCTGGCTTGTGGGCTTGTTTATACTGCTCTTCGGTATAGGTTTCGGTGGCACCATACCCCTTCGCCCATTTCTCATCATGCAGATATTTGGAGCACGTTCATTTGGATCTCTCCAGGGATTGGTGCAGGGAGGCGCAATCGGTGCTGGGATGATGGGACCGGTTTTCTACGGTTGGATCTTCGACACCACGGGCTCATACAATATTGCTATATATGTTTCCATTGCAACAATCCTGATGGCTTTTCCTCTACTATTTTTGATGAAGAAACCACAGTCTGTGTCAACATGTTAAATGTGAAGTTTCTGATATTATCTGTCTGATGTATCCATAAAAAGCTTCTATGATGTAGAATTACGACTCTTATGGCGATATTTGAATGGCCAAATCGTCCGTCATGAAGGAGGTGTGGTTTGGCACTTGAAATAGATGCAGAGAGAGTCCTTGTTGACGCCAAACAACTTGAGCAGTTCGTCGTCACTGTATTTATAACGCTTGGATTAACAGAGGCCAACGCTCGTGATGCGGCTATTGTCCTTGTTAAATCTGATATCTACGGTATAGAGTCCCATGGAGTGCCGAGGCTGGCTGGCTACGTGAACCGGCTCAAAAGCGGTGCTTTACAGGCTAATCCTGAGGTTATTGTTGTCCGTGAACTGCCATCAACGGCGCTTATGGATGGAGGCAATGGACTGGGAATGATTGTGGGTCAGCGCGCCATGGAAGTGGCAATCAGCAAGGCCAATGACACTGGGGCTGGTTTTGTATCTGTACGAAACAGCTCTCATTTTGGTATAGCGGGCTTTTATGCCAGAATGGCTCTTGAGCATGACATGATCGGCTTTTGTATGACAAACGTTGGCAACGGCGGGAATACTCCCCCAACCGGGGGGAGCACAGGGTTCTTTGGAACCAATCCTATAGCGGTGGCTGCTCCGACCGAGACGCCTCCGGCCTTCGTGATGGACTTTGCAACTACGGTAGTGGCATCAGGGAAGCTTCAGATTGCTCAGAGACGCAACCATGAGGTACCTCTTGGATGGATCATTAATGGCGATGGGATTCCTTCTACAAACCCTGCCGAACGGCACGGTGGAGGCTACATTCTTCCACTTGGCGGCCTGAGTGAGACCAGCGGCCATAAGGGATATGGTTTCCTTCTCCTAGTGGATATCCTTTCTGGTGTCCTTTCAGGTGCCGCGGTTGGGGCTACAGCCTCCAAGTTGGCTACGGAAGGTGTAGAATACGAACGTTCGCGCTCAGATGGTGCTGGAGACAATACGGGCCATTTTTTCGGAGCGTTGCGCGTGGACGGTTTCCGTCCTGTTGAGGAGTTTAAGGCAGAGATGGATGAGATGTTTCGCGTTATACGTAGATCTGAGAAGTTGCCAGGATGGGAGCGCATCTACGTTCACGGTGAGATGGAGTGGGAAGCGGAGCGTGACCGTCTTGCCAATGGAATCCCTTTGGACTTGCCCACATATAAATCACTTGAGGGAGTCTCTGCTGACTTGAACATTCCGTTGAATGTAAAAATATAAGGAGGAAAATATGAAACTGGTGCTATTCGGTGAAGATTTTAGGCTTGGAGTTCTTCATGGAGAGACTGTTGTAGACGCTTCCTCTGTGGCTAATGAGATACCACATTATACGCCTCAGGATATGATGAACCGACTCATTGAGGATTTTGACAAATATAGAAGTGCCTTGGAGCGTCTGGCGGGTAGTTCTTCTGGTGTGCCCGTTGGCGAAGTACGTCTTCGTGCGCCGCTACCACGTCCGGCGAGATTGGCGTGCATGGCGGTAAACTACATGGAGAGTGAGGCACAGACTGAGCCTCCTCCAATCAACGCCTTTAACAAGTCGTCTAGTAGTGTAATTGGCAATGGGGACACAGTAGTGCTTCCAGATATCCCTGCTACTATCTTTGAGCATGAAGCGGAACTGGGCATCGTTATAGGTAAGAGAGCCAGTGCTATAAAGGAAAAGGATGCCTACAATCATATATTTGGCTACGTTAACTTCATGGATGTCTCAAGCCGTGGGGTTGGTCCTGCCGGACGTGACAGTTTCTTCATAGGCAAATCATGGGACACATTTGGACCAATGGGACCAGCCTTGGTAACAGCGGATGAAGTAGCAGACCCACTAGACCTGCCAGTACGGCTGAGTGTTCAGGGAGATCTCAGGCAGGACTATCGCACCAGCGGCATGGCTCATAAGATTCCAGAGATGTTGGAGTGGATTACTTGTATCACTACTCTTGAGCCGGGTGACGTGGTTGCGTGTGGGACTAACCATCGTGGGCTTGGCCCCCTTCAGGACGGTGATACCGTTGAGATGGAGATCAGTAACTTTGGCAAACTCACAGTTAACGTGACAGATGTAAAGAAGCGGCTATGGCCGCGTGAGACACGCGCTCAGAAAGAAGCTCTGGAAGCAGAGAGAGGAAATAGGGTTTTTAAAAAAACCTAGACCCGGTTCCCTTGCAACCCTGCCTAGGTTTAGTGCATAATCAGTTTGCCCGCTATGCATTTATTATGCTGGGAGTGGTGCATTATATGGAACCCTATAACTTTGATATGGAGGTAATTTATATTGGCACATTTACTTATACGGTGCAAAGTTGAAAGCTATCCAAAATGGCGACCTGTATTCAACGAGGGTGATGCAGCGCGCGTTGCAGCCGGCCAGATAGGAACACCCCAAGTGTTCCGCAGCGGTGATGACCCTTGGGAGATTGTGGTGCTAATGGAGTGGGATGAGCTGGAGAGGGCCCGACAGTTTGTTGTATCACCGGAATTAGAAGCCGTTATGAAGAGCTCTGGCGTGGCTGACATTCCCACTATTACTTTCCTGTCGCAGGTCTAAAGGGAATTTCACAACCGCCCCCCACTTACGTGGAGAGAGGTGACCGTACAGATTTACGGGTAAAGGGTTCTTTTGCAAATTACGGATAACCCCTCTGCTATACCAATATGTCTCTTTGCTAGGCTTGGTCTTCTGGATTACCATGAAGTGTGGGAAGCACAGAAGGACATTGCTAAGCGAAGAAACGACGGTTTTGCACCTGATACACTTATTCTCTTGGAACATCCACACACCTACACATTGGGTCGTATGGGCAAACTTTCGGACGTGCTTTTGGACGAGCCGACTCTTGAGAGAATGGGCATTCAGGTTTGTCATGTCGACAGAGGCGGCGAAGTAACCTACCATGGGCCAGGACAGATTGTGGGCTACCCAATAGTTGATGTGAGGCCCCTGAGAGGACCAGTTGCGTACGTACGTACGCTAGAGGCAGTGCTCGTTCATACACTGGGAGACTTTGGTCTGGAAGCCAGTCGGAAGGACAACCTTACAGGGGTATGGGTGGGGAACGAGAAGATTGCTGCCATTGGTGTTAAAATTAGCCATGGTATCACCACTCATGGATTTGCTCTTAATGTAAACCCTGACCTGTCGTACTTCCAGCATATAGTGCCGTGTGGCATTCGTGGCATGCGAGTTACATCTATGGAGCGTCTACTTGGAGGGCCAGTAGACTTGAAAGAAGTCTCCATGAGTCTGACTCACAATTTTGGGATGTTGTTTGGCAGAACTATGAAGAAGGCGGCTGGTCAAGTCTTACACCCACAGTTGGCTGGTGTTGCGCTGGTTTGATAGTTCTGTCTTTACGACTTCTTACTTAATCAGACGTCTAATTGTGGTTGTCAGCGTTGTCACCGCTATGTTCCAGTAGAAGCTCCTGTCGGTGTCCCCATCTCTTTAGGAAGCGACGGAAGTTGTTCTGGCTCAGGTTCTCTCTCTTCTCATTTGGCAGATTTGTCCAAACCCGGTGCTCGTGGCGTTGCAATGGTAAAGAGCCAAGGGCCATTATTCGATAACCCATATCCAAGAAACAGAAGCTGTATTCTAGGTCAAGGTTACGGTAGAAGCGGAAATTTTCACGCATGAGACCTACTTCGGAAAGCAGAGCTCTGCGGAAAGCAAAACAGTAGCCTTGTATGGCGTCTACTTGGCCATTGTCGATCTCATTAAAGAGATGCATGTCTCTGCTGCGGAGTCCCCATGGCCCGGCTAGGCCTACCGATTCGTCTGATAGAGTCTGAGACAGAGGGGTCAGGAAATCTGCTGTTGCTTCTATTGAAGTGTCCATGAGCACTATGTAGGCACCGCGGCTTTGCTTGAGCAGAATATTTTTGGCCGCTGCCTCGCCTAGTACGTGGTCTGTATGAATTACCCTAATATGGTAGTCCTGAGTTGCCTGGTCTTCCAACCAAACGGATGTGCCATCTGTAGAACCGTTGTCAACAACTAGTATCTCCAGTGTATGGTTCTCGGTTAAGGGCAAAATGCTTCTGATGCAGCGTTGTACATCTGCGATGTAGTTGCAGGCCACAATACCAACGGAGAAGTCAAGTCTGTTAGGCACATGCAGTAGCGAAGATATCTCTTTTGAGGATGAGAATTCCTTCCAGCGTTCCTGGCGTTTTTCAAGGGTGGATTTTGGGCGTATCCGTGTTCCGGAAACGTCGTCTTCCAGAATGAAGCCCTCGTTACTGAGCTGCTTTCTTAGGCTGTCGGCCGCGGAGTAGTCCTTCTGCGTCTTCAGAGTTGTCCGACTCTTTGTGGTCTCAATTACATGCTCAGGGACGCTCCACGCTTGGACTGTGCTATCTAAATTAAGGCCCAAGATGCGGTCGAACTCCAATAGAAGTCCGAGTCTGGATTTCATTGGCATATCTGCTCTAGTCATATCCCATGTCAGTCCAAGAGCGCCTGGCATATCCAAATCGTCGTTTACTCGTTGCCAGAATGTCTGTCTCCATCCTTCTGTCTCGCTGCCGCTGCTGTCTGGTGATGCCTTTAGTGACCATTCCCACACCTTGTTTCGCAGCTGTTGAAGTCCACGTTGTGCTGCTCTGAGAGCAGTAAATGTGAAGTTCAGGCGGGAACCGTATTGCACAGTGAGACAGAGATATCTGTAGGCAATTGGGTCAAATCCTTTGTCTTCAAGGTCTTTCAGTGTGTAATCATTGGCGACGGACTTGGACATCTTTACTCCGTCTACTAGGAGGTGTTGGCCATGGACCCATATTTGTACAAATGGCTTGCCGAAAGCGGCTTCGCTCTGTGCAAGTTCACCTTCGTGGTGTGGGAAGATGTTGTCTACTCCGCCCGTGTGTATATCTAACTGCTCACCAAGGTATTTGGTTGACATGGCTGAGCATTCAATGTGCCATCCTGGAAAGCCGGTACCCCAAGGGCTAGACCATTTGAGAACCCTACCAGGTTCAGTTGCCTTCCACAGCGTGAAATCTTGCTTATCACGTTTTAGCTGGTCTACCTCAGTGCGGATACCATCCAGTAACCCCTCCTGGATATTGCCAGAAAGTTTTCCGTAATCCGGGAATTTGGAAACGGAAAAGTAGACGTTACCATGCACCTCATAGGCGTATCCCTGTTCCTCCAATTTCCGGATGATCTGTATCATCTCCTGGATGTTGTCAGTGGCTTTCGGGTAATGAGTGGCTGGAAGAATGCCTAGCTTTGCCTCATCCTTGTGGAAGGCATCTGTGTAGAACTGGGCTATCTCCTGTGGGGGTGTGCCATCTGAGATGGCTGAGGCAATGATCTTGTCCTCGCCCTGCTCAAGCATCTCCTGGCGCATGTGGCCCACATCGGTTATGTTCTTGATGTGGATGACCTGTAGTCCTTGGCTTTCCAGTGACCTGCGAATCCAGTCGGTCATGAGGTATGTGCGAAAGTTGCCAATGTGGGCGTAGCTATAGACCGTGGGGCCGCAGCTGTACATTCGCACTAACCCCGGCTCAAGGGGGTGAAGACCCTCTATTTTTTTGGAGAGAGAGTTGGATAATTGCAAATACGTATTCCCTCTTTTCAGCATTGGCAATTAGATATAATTCTAGTCCTACAGGTGTAATGCTTCAATCCCAATCTGTTAAAATTAACTCTGTTCATTTTGGTGGATTTGTTGTAAGGAGAAATGCATTGGTCTCACACGGAAAATCAGGTATAACTCGCTGCGGTCCCATTGAGCTTGAATGGGGAAAGCGCACTTACATTATGGGGATAATTAATGCGACCCCGGACTCTTTCTCTGGCGATGGCCTAGGATTTGATGTGCAGGCGGCCTTGGAGCAGGCACTGCGATTTCAGGCTGAAGGTGCGGATATCATCGATGTTGGAGGTGAGTCAACGCGCCCCGGCTCCATGGCGGTTGACTCTGATGAAGAGATACGACGTGTTGTCCCAGTAATACAGTTGCTGTCTTCACGGCTCGATATTCCGATTAGTGTAGATACCTACAAATACGCTGTGGCTAGTGAAGCCCTGGCAGCTGGTGCCACTATGATCAACGATGTATGGGGCCTGCAACAAGCCCCTGCCTTAGCTGACTTGGCTGCCAAAGAAGGAGTGCCAATTATTCTTATGCACAACCAGAAGGGCACCAGTTATGCAGACTTAGTTCCTGAGGTTATAGCGAGTTTACAAATCAGCCTTGGTCAGGCTCTGAAAGCTGGTATTCCATTTGAAAATGTTATACTGGATCCAGGTTTGGGTTTCGGTAAAGCACCTGCTCATAATCTGGAAATTCTTCGAAGGTTGCAAGAGTTTAAGGCGTTGAGTGTGCCTATACTGGTAGGTACGTCTCGCAAATCAACCATAGGCCTTGTGTTGGGATTGCCTGTGGAAGAACGTTTGGAGGGCACAGCTGCCACAGTGGCTCTGTCAATTGCGAATGGAGCCGATATTGTGCGTGTCCACGACGTGAAGGTCATGACACGTGTGGCTCGCATGAGCGATGCAATTGTGCGTGGATGGGCAGTGTGAATCACGTACCAATATGATGTGCGTTGTTGTATAAATACCTCTTTCATTTACTTTTAACGGGATGTTTGGTTAGACTCAAAGAGTATTCGATAATATTTTGAGAAATTTAAACAATAGACAAATGGTAATAGTCACGGCATATCTGGGTCTTGGCTCCAACCTGGGAGACCGAGAAGGCAATCTGAGAAGAGTTCTTTCACTGCTCGGCCAGAAAATGGTACTCAAGGACATCTCATCTATATATGAGACAGAGCCATGGGGATACGCGTTGCAACCGACTTTTTTTAATATGGTTTGTGCCGTGGAAACTGGACTCAGTCCTCAGGAGTTGTTGAAGGTGACTCAGGAAATTGAGCGTGACCTAGGGAGGGCACCCACGTTTCAATACGGTCCAAGGATTATGGACGTGGACATTCTTTTGTACGGTGGATACGTGATAGATACGCCTGAACTCCAAATCCCTCATACGTATCTTTGGGAAAGGGCGTTTGTCCTTGTGCCTATGGCTGAGATCGCTCCAGGTCTGACTCATCCATCCCTTGGAAAATCCGTGATGGAATTACTTGCGCAGGTATCGGAAAAGGAAAAGGTGGTAATCCTTGGGCGGATGTCTGCTTAGCTACGCAGGTTGGGAGGAAGGAGGTTTGGAATGGAGTCATCTATTGGATAGTCTTCCTTGCAGTTCTCACAGTGCATATTTCCCTGCACAATCTCCACATCGTTTTCTTCTTTCACCGTTAGAGTCAGAGGACTTTTGCACATCGGGCATGCGAGGATATCTAGAAGGGTTCTTCTCATACTTTACTCCAAGCAGTGTTTAGCTTATTCAATTCCAATATTGCCTGTCGCCTATCTACCTGTCAACCCCTGCTGATAGATGAATGCCAGTAGGTCTGAGATGAAGAATACAATTATCCCAAGTATAACCGTTAGATTGATTCCAGACATGAGAGTCATAAAGTGGGTGAGGCGACCGCGTTTATGGATTGCTGAGGATGCCGATTGTGATTGTGCTGGCCTACGCCTCTGCCATCGGCGACGTGCTATGGCAAACATCCACAAAGCGAGAGATATTTTTATGCTCGCAGTTATCAGGTAAGCAGACGGGGTCGAAGGAGAGGTTATTCTGTCGAATATCATTATGGTTCCGGTAATGAGAAGAACCGCTATACATGTATCCACCAGTCCCTTGAATTGGGTTAAGGCTTCTGGCCCCATTATAGTCCCATCGGTGCTTGCTTTTCGTTGCTGAGGTCTAATGACTATAACGTAGAAAAGGCTGCCTCCAATCCATGTCACGGCGGCCAGTGAGTGGGCCCAGCGTATCAGTAGTAAGAATCCCTCGCTTGGGCTCACGACTGAAATCCTTTCAGGCTAGTCATCGGCATATAGATGTGTTGGATCCTAGGCTTTCGCGTTTCCTGTGTGCTACTTGGGCAGTTTACCGATAATATTGAGTGTCTCTTAATCAATGTATTTGCAGTTTAACATCTTTTGTTTGATGTTTACTCCGCTACATTGAGCCTTGCATCTAGTCTTTGATACTGTTTGAGAGTTAGATCTGGCGGAAAAATGAGTGAGGTTGCCTGGTAGATATTTCTATAATTCAAATGATTCGAACTCCATTAATTTAATGGCAGCACATGTTTGACTACGCCTCGGTGATATGATATATTTCGCTAGAGTTTTACTACACATTTCAAGTGGGAGAAGAGCATACCAAAAGAGTATAGAATAAACCAACGGATTAGAGTGCCAGAAGTTCTCGTCATTGATGATGAGGGCGAACAGTTAGGCAGTATGCCGACATTTGAAGCCATCAAACTCGCTCAAGAGCGGGGGCTGGACTTGGTGGAAGTTGCGCCTGAGGCTCAGCCTCCAGTGTGTAGGTTGTTGGATTATGGCAAATTTCGTTACGTTCAGACCAAGAAGGATCGTGGTGGGCGTAAAACACAAAAGATAAATCTCCTGCGTGAGGTTAGGTTTCGCCCGCGTATTGGCGACCATGATTTGGAAGCCAAGAAACGTCTGGTGAAGAGACTGTTGGATGAGGGATCTAAGGTAAAATTGACAGTAATGTTTAGAGGTAGAGAAATAACGCACCAAGATATAGGTGTGGATTTGCTACGCAAGGCGGCCGAAGCCTTCAAAGACGAGGCCAAGCTTGAGAAGTCTCCAACTATGGAAGGGCGAAGACTTAGCATCATAATATCTCCAATGGTCGTTAGCTTGAAGCCTGTGAAAGAACCTGAGGCGGTTGTAAATGCCTAAACTAAAAACTCATAAGGGTGCCAAATCCCGTTTCCACATTACAGGTACGGGTAAGATATTGCGTATGAAGGCGCATAGGAGCCATCTGCGCCGTAAGAAATCTGCTAGCGTGAAGCGTCAGTTTCACCAGAAGCTTGCAGTCAGTCCATCTGATGTTCGTAGAATTCATACCCTGATACCTAACTTATAACATACTGGAGTTGTTACTGTGCCAAGAGTAAAACGCGGGGTGACCACAGGGCACCGTCACAAAAGATTGTTGCATCTGACCAAGGGCCATAGGGGAGGGCGCCACAGTCTCTTTAAACAGGCCAAAGAATCTCTTCTGAAGGCCTTGAGTCATGCCTATAACCATCGTCGTGAACGTAAAGGTGATATGAGGCGACTCTGGATTATGCGTATCAACGCAGCTGCCAGGTTGCACGGGCTGTCCTATAGTCAACTTGTTTACGGCCTCAGTCAGGCGCATGTGGCGATAGATCGCAAGATACTTGCAGACCTCGCAGTGAGAGACGACGAAGCTTTTGCACAGTTGGTTTCTGTTGCCAAGGAAAACGCAGAGTCGGAAGCCGTTTTAGCATAGCCACGCTGTTTCCTCTATAGCGTACTGACTTCGCTCAGTTATTTCCAATATGGGTGTCTATTCCTGTGGATTCCCCGAGCTCCAGGAATGCTTTGAATTTCTTGTGTGTTGTTTTCACTACGTTTGGTGCTAACAGATACCATTTAGTGTTCCAGTAGCGATTGAGAGCATCTCTGTCGTGGACTAAGCTATTCGCAGGAGATGCGTGTGCGGATTCTTAAAACGGCGGTTCGTTTTTCTTTTGTCTTGTTGATTTCTTTTGTGTTGCTCACCGGTAGGGACACTTTGAACCTGACGCCCATAGAAAATCTTGCTAGCACACACCTCTATTCACTTATGCAATGGGAATTCGAGAACGTTCTGGACAAGTGGCTGTACAGAATCAGACTTCTTCTCCCCGGCAACTCTTTAGATGAACAGGCCAAAATTGCCCTTGTTCTCGACTATTTCCAGCTATTGGAACGTGAAAGAGTTTTGGAGAAGGATATTCATGAAGTGAGGAACTCCTCTGCGGTTGATTGGAGCAGCTCTCTGCTTGACCTTGAAGATGAGCTGGCTGAAGTGGAGCAGCTGCGCGGCAAGATGAGAGATATGGTGGAGGAGATAATGGAAGGAAGGCTTGACTCCATTATAGCCGCCGAAGGGCTTGTGGTCGGAGGCCCGATGAAGGCTATTGGAATCCACTTTCCACCGGTAGATTTTCGGCTGGAGAAACCTCCACGTGTGTTGGTGGTATCTCCACGTGATCGCATTGAGATGGTCGATGGCATTCTGTTAATACCTAACATTACTGTAGACGAGAGTGAGGCACTGGAGGAACGAATCTTTAAAGATAAGGATTTTTCCGTACTGGTGCAAGCCACGGGAGGGGTGGCCACGTACCCAGCGGTCGTTTCCACTGATTCCTCGCTGAGGGGTGTATTCATCACGACAGCCCACGAATGGTTACACCACTACCTCTTTTTCCACCCTCTTGGCCGTACATACGGGACAAACTCAGATATGACAGCGCTCAATGAGACATTGGCCACCATCTTCGGCAAGGAGATTGGAGAGTTGGCATACAGTAGATTCGAAACAACTCCGTTGAGGTACATACGTCCGGAGTTGGCTGGAAATTCCACAGCGGCTGAGCACGAATTCGATTTCCGGGTGGAAATGCACATGACTCGCTTGAGAGTGGGGGAATTGCTCGGAGATGGGAAAATAGAGGAGGCTGAGCAGTACATGGAGGACAGGAGACTCTTTCTGGCCGACAACGGCTACTATATACGCAAGCTGAATCAGGCCTATTTTGCCTTCCACGGAACGTATGCCGACAGCCCCTCATCCATTAGTCCTATATTTAATCAGTTGAGCACTCTGAGGGATGCAAGCCTTTCCCTTGGCGTATTTGTGCGAGAAATGGCGGACGTCTCCACCTACGATGAGTTCCTAGAACTGCTTGAGTAGGAAACGACAGTGTTCGCTCTTCCAGAAGGTCAGCAGTTTGAGAAGATCTCCAAATGTGACCATGTTTACCTACTTAAACGCCGACGCTAAGTGATGGTCTAAGGTTAGAAACATTCTCACAGAGATCAAGAAGAAGATATAGCAATTCGCCTTTCTTGTAGCGCTTAAACGCCCTGTGATATGATTGCAACGAGTCCTATTTCGTCTGATGCCCTGGAGGAAAGCCAGCTTGTCATACGTACCATCCCAAAGAATAGATGTGCAAATTTTTCCGGCCTTCATGCGCAGGTTATCCAAGACTTGGCTCAGGGAAGTGGCTGAACAGGCATTGGAGAGCCATGGTGATGGAAACCCTATGAGCATTAGTCTTGTCATTGCTGACGACGAAACGGTGCATACTCTCAATCGTGACTACCGAGGCTTGGACGAAATTACAGATGTTCTGGCCTTCCCTCTTTGGGAATCAAGAGAGAACGAAATACAGGGTGCTGATGGGTTTGTCTTGCCATCGGAAGCAACAATCCCTGTTGGAGAGATTGTAGTCTCATATCCACAGGCAGCAAGACAGGCCAGAGAAGGAAAGAAACTTCTGAGAGCGGAAATTGCGTTGTTGATAGTCCACGGGGTGCTTCATCTCCTTGGATACGACCATGCTGATGCTCAGCAGGAGAGCCGTATGTGGGCAATGCAGGACCAAGTCCTGGGGAAAGTTTCCATAGTCCCCATTAGATAGGAGAGAGTTAAGAATTGCCTCAGGTATTTTATAGAAAATGGCGTCCTCAATCGCTGAGCGATGTTATAGGCCAGGATCACGTTACCCGGACTCTAAGACAGGCCGTGATCCAGGGTAGGATAGCTCATGCCTATCTTTTCTGCGGGCCGAGGGGCACTGGAAAGACCAGCACGGCGCGCATTCTTGCCAAGGCTATAAATTGCATCAACTCATCTGATGGGGAACCGTGCAACCAGTGTCATCTCTGCGAAGCGGTCAACGATGGCAGAGCACTGGACATGGTGGAGATAGACGCCGCTAGCCAGCGCCGCATAGACGACGTGCGTAACCTGAGAGAGAAGGTTCATTTCACCCCTGCTGAATCTACTTACAAGGTCTATATTATCGACGAAGTGCATATGATGACCTCCGAAGCATTCAACGCATTGCTCAAGACACTAGAAGAACCTCCGGCTCATGCCATTTTCATCTTGGCCACCACCGAGGCGCACAGCGTCCCTGCAACAGTGGTTTCAAGGTGTCAGCGATTCGACTTCCATCGTATATCACAGGAGCACATTGAGAAACGGCTTACTCAGCTATGCGAAGGCGAAGGAATTGAACACGAACCGCAGGTGCTGAAGTCACTTGCACGCAACGCCTCTGGAAGCTTGCGTGATGCCGAAAATCTCCTTGAGCAATTGGTGGTCTCTTGTGACTCAAATATTACCCTGAGTAAGGTGAGGGAGATGCTTGGTCTGGGAGACGACGAAATGTCACTTGCTCTGGTGGGCCATATCCTTAGAGGGGAAACACGTGATGGGCTTAGGATCATCAATGTCGTGGCAGACCAGGGATTGGACCTGCGCCGTTTCCATCGTCAGCTCGTTGATCAATTGCGGAGCATCTTGCTTATTAGCGCGGGTGCCGGCGAAGCCATAGAGCACACCCATGAAGCCTTGGATACCATGAAAGCAATTGCACAGTACTCCACTACTGAACGCATTATAAAGGTAGTTAGGGCATTTGAGCAGGCCTTCCCAAAGCAGGACGGCCCGTCCACCCTGCCTCTGGAATTGGCGCTTGTGGAGACATCGCTTGATAGTGAATTGGTGCGTCAAACATTATCTTCAAACGTGAGCCGAGAGCCGTTGACAGAAGCACCACAGCCAGCTCAGAAAACCAAAGAGACGTCCAGAGAAACAAAAAATGAAATTCTATCTGTGACAGAGCCGGCACAGGAAACGGAAGTTCTTGTACCACCTGACGAAGAACCAACTGACAGACTTCCGCTCGTAGCGATGACTCTTTCTTCTGCGGAAGAAGTGCCATCACAGAGCAACGAAGGCGCTCAATCTGAGCAAAAATCGCCGATGCCGCAGGAGATTGTGGATGAGAGCTTGTCGGATTTCCAGTGGGATGCAATTCGCAAGGCCACCAAGAGCCTGAAACCAAATAAATTCAATATAGGCGCATTACTATTGGACTGCGTGAAAAGGTACACCGAAGATGGTACCCTTGTGGTGGTGTTCAAGACACGTGCCAATATGGAACGGTTGCAGGGTGAGATGGAGAATCCAGATACACGTAGGCTGCTAGAAGAGACTGTTGAACATGTGACCGGCACGGCTTATAACCTTCGGTTGAGGCTTGTAGACCAAGCACACACTGAGAGGAGCGCTCCTATGGGTCATCTTGTAAGGGCTGCACAGGCAATTGGAGCCCGTATTATTGATGAAGTCGAATCAGAGGAGAAATCAAATGAATAAGAATATGCTACGTCAAGCCCAGCAGATGCAATCAAAGCTGGCAAAAGCACAGGAAGAGCTGGAGAGCGCGGTGGTGGAAGCTAGCGCCGGTGGAGGCGTTGTGAAGGTGGTTGTTACTGGGAAACTGAAGATACTGTCAATTGAGATATCACCTGATGCAGTGAATCCGGAAGATGTGGAGATGCTACAGGATCTGGTTATGGCGGCCACTAACGAGGCTCTGGATAAGGCACATGATTTGGCACAGAGTAGCCTTAGCGCCATAACTGGAGGCATGAAAATCCCTGGATTTATGTAATTTCAACCAAGAAGCCATAAAACCAAAAACTGAGTTTTAATCAACAAATGACCTACGATTTTCTTCCATCGGTTGCTGCACCCCTTGCACGTGTGATACAGGAATTTCACAAACTCCCTGGTATAGGCCCAAAGAGCGCCCAGCGCCTAGCCTATTACCTTATACGTATGCCGGCAGATGAGGCCCATTCCCTAGCTGAGTCCATTCTTGCGGTGAAAGAAAAAGTCATATTTTGTGGGGTGTGTCAGAACATTACCGAGATTAGTCCATGCTATCTCTGCTCACATGAGAGTCGAGACAGATCACGCATATGCGTGGTAGAAGAACCGCTTGATGTACTTTCCCTAGAGAGGACACAGTCATACAAGGGACTGTATCACGTGCTGCACGGCGTCATATCACCAGCGAGCGGCATAGGGCCTGAGAACTTGAAGATACGTGAATTGCTGGAACGACTGAAAGACAATAGCGTCTATGAGATAATTCTTGCCACCAACCCAAGCTTAGAGGGAGAGAGCACCGCAATGTACGTTCATAGGCTTCTTTCACCGCTGGTCTCTCGCGTTACGCGCTTGGCCCGCGGACTCCCGGTTGGCAGTGACCTGGAATATGCCGACGAGGTTACATTGAGCCGTGCTTTGGAAGGTCGCCAGGAAGTATAGTCTGTTCATGACGACACCGCAGAAGATATATAAAACTGAAGCCATTGTGCTCAAGCACTTTGCATTTGGAGAGGCGGACTACCTACTGACCCTGTACACTCCCAACGCTGGCAGGTTAAAGGCGGTTGCCAAGGGCGCGAGGAGAGTTAAAAGTAAGCTGGGAGGTCACATAGAACCGTTAATGCGCACATCTTTTCTCATCACTAGGGGCTATAACTTGGACACAATTAATCAAGCAGAGGTGCTGGAGGGTCATCGCTCCGTGCGAGAAGACCTGGACAGGCTGTCCATTGCAATTTACATGATGGAATTGGTGGATGCAATGACCCCTGAAGGGCAGTCCAACTATCCAATATATAGGCTTCTCACTGAGACTATGCGGTCTCTGGCCGATGACGATTCGCAATTGCTACTGTCCTACTTTCAGCTTCGTCTGTTGGGCTACAGCGGGTTTATGCCTGAGCTTTACAATTGCGTGGAGTGCGCTTCACTCCTGGAAGAGGGCCATCATCGTTTTGCTCCAGACCAGGGCGGAAGCCTTTGCAACTCATGCCACCCATTCAACGTACCAGTTATACCACTCTCTGTGGACACTCTCAAAGTGTTACGCTTCCTTCAGAAAGAGGAGTACACTGGTAGGGTAGAGAGACTTCACTTGGAACAGGGAACTCTGTTAGAGTTAGAACGTTTGCTGGAGACAATGTTGCGTCATGTTCTAGACAGAGAAATCAAAGGATCACGGTTTCGAAACCAAGTAGCTCATGGGATGAATTGGGAAAGCACTCCAACGTTAACAGAGATAGACGTCAAGGGATAAGCATATGACTGAAGAGTTTGTAGAGGGATTGTATCTTGCGGCCACAGGGATGGGATTGGTATTTCTTACCCTTGTGGTCTTTATGCTTATATTGTTTGCCCTTGGGAAACTCTTTCCTGGTGAAGAGGTTGGTGAGGATGTCGAAACCAATGGAATTGCCGATGGAGTAAGTGTAACAGATCAAGCCGGGCAGCTCAGTGCTCAATCGGGTTTTGCTGCTGTTGTTGCTCAGCAACCGTCAGCGGTCTCTGTAGGTTCTGGAGACGGCAGAATACCAGGTGCGAAAATAGCTGCAATTGCCGTATCCATGTATCTGGCAACTGAGCAAGAAGAAAGAGTATTGAGGGCTCCTGCTCCGGCCGCGACTATGAATCTATCCGATGCCACCAGCGTTTGGGCAACCCTGGGCAGAAACTCCCTCATGGAGAATCAGGGACGCCGACCTCAGTCATACAATCAGAAGAGCCACAGCGCATATTCTCCAAGAACCGGGTTGAGGTAGTAAACTATGCCTGATCAGTTTTTGGGAGCCTTTCCAGACATTACAGTTAGCGGCGTTGTTATGATTGTAATCGCCCTGGGCATGATGTATTTGGGGGTGGCTAGGAAATACGAGCCACTACTTCTTTTGCCAATAGGGATTGGTGTTTTGCTTGCTAATTTACCGTCTACTGGAATGGCCGAAGACGATGGGTTTCTCGGGCTGCTGAGACATGCTGGGTTGGACAATGAGTTGTTTCCATTGCTGATGTTCCTTGGAATTGGCGCTCTCACTGATTTCACCCCAATGCTCCGGAATCCTGTCACGGTACTTCTTGGAGCCGCTGCACAGTTCGGCATTTTTGCAGCGTTCATAGCTGCATTGCTGTTGGGATGGGATATGAGTAACGCGGGAGCCATCGGTATCATAGGTTCCGCTGATGGTCCAACCACAATTTTCGTTTCTACCCAGCTGGCAGACGTGGAACTTTGGGCTCCCATAGCTGTAGCTGCTTACTCCTATATGGCAATGGTACCCTTAATACAGCCTCCAATAATGCGATTATTGACCACAAAAAAAGAGAGACTGGTCAAGATGCACTATCCCTCACGTGTAGCTTCCTACAAGGCCCGTGTTCTTTTCCCGATAATCGTCATTATTCTGGCCAGCCTTATAGCTCCAAAAGCCGCACCATTGGTCGGTATGCTTATGTTCGGAAATCTCCTGAGGGAGGTTGGCGTGGTTGATCGGCTTGCAAAGGCTGCACAGAATGAACTGATAAATATCACCACCATATTTTTGGGTTTGACTGTCGGTTCTACTATGACAGCCGACCGATTTCTGGATACAGGGACACTTGGTATATTTGCCCTTGGGCTATTTTCGTTTGGTATAGCCACTTTCTCGGGAGTCCTGTTTGGGAAAATCATGTACTATGCTTCCAATGGAAAGATAAATCCGCTCATAGGTGCTGCCGGAGTGTCGGCCGTACCTATGAGCGCCAGAGTGGTGCACAAAATAGGTCGTGATGAAGACCCGGATAACTGGCTGATAATGCACGCCATGGGACCAAACGTGGCAGGTGTGCTTGGCTCGGCCATTGCCGGAGGAGTGATACTGGAAACGCTCCTTTAGTTGCATCTGGTGGTTGTATTTGGGTTTGGCTGATTCATTTTCGGCACCTTAGAGATATAAGCGGTTAATCCGGCACGATTGATAGATATTACCAATGAACTTCACCGAGTTGTACAACACCGGACGCCAGGCCATCTCATTTGAGTTGTTTCCTCCGAGGACAGCGAGAACACTGGCAGAACTAGAAGAGCGACTGACAAGGCTCATCGCTCTTGGCCCTTCACTCATGACAGTGACCTATGGAGCACTTGGTAGCACTCAAGAGCGCACTCTGGAAATTGCCTCCAAGATAAAGAATGAATACGGCATTGAAACGGCCCACCATCTCACATGTGTGGGGTCAAACCGCGACGAGATTGAACTTATACTGGACGATATTCGAAAGCATAACATTGAAAATATCGTCGCACTTCGTGGAGATCCTCCCAAAGGTGAGGCGGAGTTTACTCCGCCCAAGGACGGTTACACAAATGGCAATCAGCTTGTAGAGCACATAAGCCGTTACGGCGGATTTGGTATCGCTGTGGCAGGCTATCCTGAGAAACACCTAGAAGCCGTAGATTTCGAGACGGACCTCAGTAATCTCAAACGAAAGGTGGATAGCGGTGCTGACGTGGTAATTACCCAGCTATATTACGACAATCGCAACTTCTATGATTTCGTGGAGCGGTGCAGGTCAATTGGTATTGATAAACCTATCATACCCGGTCTCATGCCAATATTGAACTTGGGGCAGATCAAGAGAATCACCAGTATGTGCGGTGCAACCATACCGATAGGACTTCTACGACAACTTGAGGACGCAGGGAATGATGAGGCTCGTGTACATGAAATTGGGATAACCCATACTGCAAATCAGGCCATTGACCTGTTGAAGCATGGTGTCCCTGGCATTCATTTTTACGTGTTAAACCGCCATTTCCACATCGCTGAGATTATGGAGCGTATCAAGCCTGCGTTGAAGTGAGCTTGGGACTTGATGTTTTGGCAGTGGAGATTTCTACCAGGTCCATGATAATCTGTTTATCAGATTCACCGATGGACCAGCTCGAGCCGGCCGGGGTATCAGCTACACAGATAACTCTGTTGTAGACCATAGAACTCCATAGACATGCAACAATGCCACCCGCCAATCACAGCATTCTCAATAGAAGGAAATTATACATCCTTGCTCACAGTGTCTACATATATAGACACTGTGAGAGGTTGGGAAAGTTCCTAGTCAAGCTTGGAAAGGTCTACAAGCCTGACATTTCTGCTGCCAGGAGATAGATCCAGTACAGCTACAGTGCCTGGCATAACCCTCTGATTTGGCCATGTTGCGCTTCCCGGGTTGATGAATAGTATGCCGTCATGTTCCTCTATGACACTGATGTGGGAGAAGCCATATACCACTATGTCAACTGGTCTGCCGAATATCTTGGCTATGGCATCTGGGAGAGAGGCGTCTGATGGAAACTTCGCGTCTATGACTCCGGGAAGTACCTCCAGCGCTAGCATGTTGGGAATAGACAGCTCCTGTACGAGTCCGATTGTAAAGCCCTCTGCTTCCACCACACGATCATGTTCTGCGACCCTGGAATCCCCTGTGAACTGTCGTTCGGCGCCAGTTTCCACTGCCTTTACCGGCGCTATTTCTTCCAAGTAGTCCAGGCAAGAGGGAATGAGGATATCTCCAGCGTGGAGTATGAGGTCTACTCCCTCAAAAGCAACTTTCACCTTGGGTGAGAGCTCTGCCGATGGAACCTGTGTGTCTGCGATGAGTCCGATTTTCATAGTAGGATGTCCTTTCTACGTCTGGTGAACTGAATGCCCAATGTATCCGTATGCCAGGAACATGCCTGCATTGGATTAACGGGATTGTATGGTCATACCATAGCCTAGTCAACCAATAAATACCACAATACTTGGAGGTGATTTGGCATATATTGAGATCTACATTTTTTTAGAAGATAAGGTTATTGAAATAATTAATAGATGCAAAAGGCATAACGTGTGGGGTTCCTGTGATTTAAATCTAAAAAGTTTGTGGACTTTTGTTAGAAATGACTTAGCTCAATCAGTTTAATCACCGATTGATTGTAAATGTAATTACCATGTTATTGAAGTTGCACTGGGGCACTGATACAATTTAGAACGTATGGGCGATCGGGGATATAGCTCAATTGGGAGAGCGCGGCGTTCGCAATGCCGAGGTTGGGGGTTCGAGCCCCCCTATCTCCACCGCACTGGTCCTAATGCAACCATCGCCTGAGTGGTAAAGGTTTTTGGTTATATGAAAATCATCATCGCTCCGCAGGCATTTAAGGGCACGGCGTCCGCTTCCGTAGTTGCCGATTGCATGTGCCGGGGCGTGCTTCTGTCAATGCCATATGCCGATGTTATCACCATCCCAGTTGCGGATGGTGGAAACGGCACTGTTGAAGCTTTGGTGACTGCCACAGGTGGCCGTTATATTACTTCTCTCGTTTGCGATCCTTTGGGCCGCCCAATTACAGCTCGTTGGGGCGTGTTGGGCGATGGCGAGACGGCGGTTATAGAATCCTCGGCTTCTTCCGGCCTGGCTCTTCTCGAAGCATACGAACGCGACCCGACAAAGACCACGACCAGAGGGATCGGCAATCTGCTCAAGGATGCCCTAGATGCAGGTTATAGGCATATACTGATTGGTCTCGGTGATAGTGCCACAAACGATGCCGGGATTGGTATGGCTCAAGCTATTGGCATCAAGGCTCTGGATAGTGAGGGCATTGATATTCCAGATGGCGGAACAGCTTTGATTGAGCTCCATTCCCTGGATTTTAAAGATGCTCATCCTGGCCTCTCATCTTCTACGATAACGGTGCTTTGTGATGTTACCAACCCTCTTTATGGACTGAACGGTGCATCTGTCATTTTTGGTCCGCAGAAGGGAGCTGATGCCATGCAGGTTTTGCTTCTGGACGCCGCTTTAGAGCACTTCTCAGATGTAGTTGAAGAACAGATGGGATGCAACGTGAAGGACATTTCTGGAGCAGGAGCGGCTGGTGGGCTGGGAGCTGGACTTGTGGCCTTCTGTGGAGCGGTGTTGAGGCCAGGTTTCGAGGTCATCAGCAATGTTCTTAACCTTACGGAATTGATGAATGAAGCAGATATTGTCCTTACAGGAGAGGGTCGTATAGATGCACAGACCGGCGGGGGCAAAGGAGTTGCTGGTGTTGCGGCTCTTGCAAAAGAGCAGGGAGTTCCTTTGGTTGCCGCGATTGTCGGAAGTAACGGACTTGACGCGAATGAAGCGGCTACTCTTGGAATTGATGTAGTATTTGAACTGTCAGGTAAATCTGATAAGTCAATCGCCGATGCGGAGGCCACTCCGCATCTAATTGAAGCAGCTACTGCACGTGCTGTTGTCAGTCTTCTCAATTGGAGTAGCAATGACTTCTGAAAAACAGCGCGTGTTTGTCACACGGAGATTGCCGCAAGAAATCCTGGATAGGTTAAATGAACACTTTGATGTCGATCTATGGGACAGCGATCTTCCTCCGGACGCGGGTAATCTTCGTGAACGTGTGGCGAATGCCGACGGTATTTTTTGCCTACTAACAGATAAAATAGATGCTGATCTTCTATCCGCAGTGCCTTCCTTGCGGGTTGTCAGCAATATGGCAGTCGGTACAGATAACATAGATATTGTTGCAGCGACGGCGCGTGGAATACCAGTTGGCAATACTCCGGGTGTCCTGACGGAAACTACAGCGGATTTTGCTTTTGCGCTTATAATGGCTACTGCACGGCGTATTGTTGACGGCGATAAGTATATCCGTACAGGTCAGTGGAAGACTTGGGGCCCGAACGTGCTGTTGGGTCGGGACCTGTTTGGTGCAACACTTGGAATTGTCGGGTTCGGTGCCATTGGTCAGGCAGTGGCACGCAGAGCGCAGGGGTTTTCCATGCGTGTTATCTATACGCGCCGTTCTCCTGTACCGCCGCCACCTGGCGTGGATGCCACATCAGTGTCACTGGTCCAACTGCTTCAAGAATCAGACTTTATCTCTCTCCACGTTCCACTCACAGACGAGACGCGGCAGATGATTGGTTCGCGTGAGATGTCGATGATGAAGGACACATCCATTCTTGTGAATACGGCGCGTGGCGGGATAGTAGACCAAACGGCACTTGTGGATGCGCTTAAAAAGGGACGACCTGCAATGGCTGCGTTGGATGTAACGGCTGTTGAACCCATCGATTCACAAGATGATCTCCTAACTCTGTCTAATGTCGTAATCACTCCCCACATTGCCAGTGCCAGCGTGGTTACCCGGCTTCTTATGGCCCATATGGCAGTTGATAATTTGGTGGCTGGCCTATCTGGCGTGCCACTACCCAACTGTGCTAACCCGTATGTTTATTAGGTGTGAAAGAATCGTAGTTTGTCATACATTAGAGGTGCAAATATCTGGACTGATTGAATCAGTTCTTTTTGTTACATTTGCAACATGAATAAAATGGAGGAAAGAAAAATGCCGAGGCAAAACATACTCAGGCAAAAACTGAAAAACGGAGAGCCCACGTTGAGTACACATATCAACAGCGTTTGGCCCGCGGAGGTGGAGGCCATCGGGCATACAGGGTTTTACGATTACGTGGAGTTTGTTGCGGAGTACGGCTCCTTTGACCTGCACGACCTGGACAATCTGTGCCGCGCCGCTGACCTTTACAACATGGGTAGCATGATCAAGGTAGATCAGAGTTTCATGCCGTACCTCACTCAGAGGGGTATCGGTGCCGGATTCGGCAGTGTCCTATTCACTGACGTCCGTAATATAGATGAGGTGCGTGAGTGCATTAAAGCCGCTAGGCCTGACCACCCCGATTACGGAGGACGTTATGGAGTGGCCACCAGGCGCAACTCCTATATGGGCTATGGTGGAACGCTTCAGTATGTTCAGTCCATAGCTGATACGGTGCTAATGTTTATGATTGAGAAGAAGGGTGCACTGGATAATTTGGAAGAGATTCTTGAAGAACCAGGGGTGGAAATGATCCAGTGGGGCGGGGCGGATTATTCGATGAACATAGGCCATCCGGCGGAATCGGACCACGCAGATGTCGTTGCAGCCAAGAAGAAAACATTTACCACAGCAATAAGTATGGGAGTGCCTCCACGGGCTGAGATTGGGACTGCCGACCAGGCAAAGGAGTATCTGGACATGGGCGTCAGGCACTTCTCAGTTGGAACCGACCTTGCAATCTTGTTCAGCTTCTGGAGGCGTGAGGGAGAGCTGATACTGAAGGCACTGGAGGGACGTTAATCATACACGGTTCCTGTTGCCATGGATGTTGAGATGGATCTACTCTTGCAGCGTTCTTGACGGAGAACATGTGGTGATGCATGGATTCAGACATATGTGTGAGATGAGGGTGCTCAGATGGTTTCAGGGAATGAAGGGATCGACTATATAGGAAACGTCGCATGCGCAGGTGAAAAAAGGTAGGCGAACTTGCAGACATGCGTAGTATAATCGACAATGATGTGTACTGTAGATACCATTGTTATTAGGTATTGCCTCATGGCCGTTCACAGTGGATATTGGAAAGTGTGGTTCGGTTCGCAATCTCTTGATTTACCGGTTAGGAGTATTATATGGCACAGCTAAAAACAGCCTCTGGAAACGTTGTACAGGTACACGACCACTTGTATGAATTTGTGGAAAACGAAGTTCTCAAAGGCACTAAATGGACAGTCGCCCAGGTGTTCGGGATGCTTGGCGAACTTGTAGAGGAGTTTGGGCCCAAGAACCGTGAGCTTTTGGACTCACGATCGGCCTATCAGAGCAAAATAGACGCATACTACCAGGGCAAAAGAAACAATGGATGGAGTCCAACATCTGAGTCTGCTGATGAAGATGCTGAAGACTTCGAGAAGTTTTTGGTGGATATTGGGTATCTAAATCCGTATAGACCTATAGATTTTCAGATGACTACGCCACAGCTTGACCCAGAAATGGGGCAAAACGGGCCTGAACTAGTTACTCCAGTTAATAATTCAAGTATGGCTGTTGGCGGAGCCAATGCTCGCTGGGGGAGTCTGTACGATGCATATTTCCTCAGCGATCTGCATGCGGAGATAGACAAGGAGGCACAACGAGCAGAGCGTCTTCTCATGGTTGTGAAAGAAACGAACATATTTCTAGATGAGCACGTCGCCAAATGGGAAGGTAATGTAGGATTTGGCGATATTGCCTCATATTCAGTGGCCCAGAGTGGCCAGGGAAAATACGAGCTTTTAGGTCACACATCCAAGGGTAGCGAAGTACGCCTACAGGAACCAGCCAAATTCATCGGATTCAATCAGAATGAAAAGCAGGAACTGTACGAGTTCTTCTTGATTGATAATGGTCTGAGAATTCAATTGCAGCTCTATGAAGGCGGCAAAGTTAACGCCGATAATGGACAGTTAAGGGACCTTATTGTTGAATCGGCTGTTACCAACATCATTGATTTTGAGGATTCGGTAGCAGTTGTTGATGCCGATGACATGGTCGTGGCTTTGCGGAACTATTTGGGTCTTATAAAGGGAGATCTGCAGGCATACGGTTCTCGCGGCAATACCAAAACCATCAACTCAGATAAGACTCTGGTGGATGTGGATTCCAGTGAACAGACCTTGAAAGCAACCAGCCTTATGTCGGTTCGTAATGTGTCACTGCATATGTATACAGATATGGTGACTGTGGATGGACGCGATATTCCGGAGAGATTTCTCGGAGTCTTGCTGACGACGCTTATTGCGACTTCACATGATAACGGATCCAATGGGGAGGCAAGAGAAGGCGAAGGCGAGATAGATACGTTGCCTGTTAGAGGCCCAAACAGTAGCAAAGGATATGTTTATCAGGTGACACCCAAGCTGCAGTCGGCCGAGGAAGTAACAGAGCAGGTAAGATTGTTTGAATACATTGAGGAACGGCTAAGCTTGGCAAAGGGGACTATCCTAATTGGAATCATGAACGAAGAGCTTGGCATGACGTTACAATTGGCCGAAGCTCTCAAGGCTGCTCAAAGTCGGACCTTTTTTATCAATACAGGTTTTCTTGACCGTACAGGTTCCCAAATAAGGGTGCAAATGCAGGCGGGTGCAGTCAATCTTAGGGACAATCTTACCCAGGAGACGTACAATTCTAGCTACGAACTACACAACGTGGATGTTGGTATTCAGACAGGCATGCACAAGCACGGAAAGATAGGCAAAGGGATGCAGGTCAGAAACCGTGCCATGGCTGAAATGCTTCAGAAAAAGATAGACCATCCCAGGTTGGGTGGGAATACCGCGTGGGTTCCTGCTCCGTATCCTAGCGACCTGCACTCCATGCATTATCACATGGTAAATGTTGATCAGGTGCAACGGGTTATGGAAGATTCAGCATCACTGAATATCACCAGGAAAGCCTTGCTGACGTTTCCGTTCTTGAAGGGAACAGAACTATCCAAACAGGATGGCAAAGACAACTTGGTAATGCGATATGTTCACAGTATGATTGCTTACGCAGAGCCATGGGTGAATCGTGGCATTGGTTGTAGTGGTGTGCTGAACTTCGACTTGATAGAGGAAATGAAAGACAGGGCTACCGAGAGGATAGACGGTGTGGTGCTGGCCAACTGGAGACTGCATGGTGTGATAAATCAGAATGACCTTGAAAACGCTGTCAAAAAGGTAGCTGAACTCCTAGATGAACAGAATGTAGGAGCGCCAGGTTATATACCAATGATGGATACGCCACAGAAACGTGATCAGATTCTGAGCAATCCAGCAATCGCCTCCGTGCTAGAGGTAATTGATGAAGCACTGACATCTTCAAGTGCCTACGTAGAAACGGCATTGTTCACAAATCACCGGGCAATCAAAGCCGCCGCAAACTAACAGGTTAGCCCATAAGTAACACACCGATGGTCTCTGTGAGGACACATGCTGTCGGTTAGGTCTGTGCTCTGGTTCTCATCAATGGTGGGGCAATACGATTGTCAAGAAATCTGGATCTATACCCAGAGCAGGTGCTGCTTAGAGAGATGACGATCTATGGAACGGCGACATCAGTGCCAATGACAAGCTGTGGCATTTCTGTTTTCCATCTCGTGCATAGAAACAGTATAGGTATAGCTAGCAGCAGGACTCGATTTGGAAGAGTTTGGAGTATAAAGAGTATGTCACTATAATCTGCAGTACAAATGGAGAATAAATAAAGTGGACAAATTTACATTAATATCTCCTCTAATTGAGAAGCGCTGGAGTCCTAGAGCATTTGACTCTGGTCGTGCAGTCAGAATTGAGACGTTGGCAAGTCTTTTTGAAGCTGCTAGGTGGGCACCATCTACGGGAAACAGCCAGCCTTGGCAGTTCATAGTGGGAGTTAATTTTGATGCGTGTCACGAGCAGGTATTATCCACGTTGAATGAGGGTAATCATCGTTGGGCTCAGTTTGCTCCTGTCCTGTTAATTGCGGTTGCTAAGATTGTCAGGAATGACAAACCAAATCGACTGGCCATCCATGACCTAGGAATGGCAACCGAGAATCTTTTACTTCAAGCGTACGACCTCGACTTGTGCTGTCATGTAATGGGGGGGTTTTCCCAGGACAAGGCGAGGACACTGTTTGAGATTCCATTGGACTATGAGCCAGTAACCGCTATTGCAATCGGTTATCCAGGTGACGTTAGTGCTCTGCCAGATGATTTGAAAGAACGCGAACTTGCATCTAGGCAGCGACTGCCCTTGAGCGATATGGTATTCACAGATCGATGGGAGAATCCTTTAGAGTTA